>BNJS01002240.1_pt1 | contig 228656 bp, 256 predicted proteins | sample 8540461 | NCBI WGS metagenome assembly BNJS01 (sample SAMD00202454, study PRJDB9452) | human saliva metagenome | isolation source: human saliva | place: Japan | reverse complement strand
GCTGTATCTAAAGGTAAAAAGAAGTTAGCGGCTAAACCAAAAACCAGTCCTAAAACAGCTTCTAAAGTAACAGCAAAACCTACTACTACTAAAGCACCAGTTAAACCTAAGGTAACTAAATCAGCAACTAAAGCTGTTGCTAAAACACCGGTAAAAACACCACGTAAGACTACTGCTAAAACTCCTGTAAAAGCACCTGTTAAAACAGAAGTGAAAGTAGAACCAGTAGAAGTTCCAAAAGATTCCGGCTAAAAGCAGTATTAATGCCACGCACCAAGAAAGTGGAAAACAAACCTCGTAAACCACGTAAACCACGCACATTCAGAACGGATACTTCTAAGTTCCGTAAATACAACAGTGAGTTACGCATTAACTTGCGTAATTTGATTTACGATAAAGGTTACACAATCGCTAAAGTTGCACGTGAAATGGGTATCCTTCCCCACTATTTGTTCAATGTATTAAAATTGAACAAAACCTCCGAAAGAGTGGTAATGGTGCAGTTGTTGTACTTGACATTGCATACGCTGTTTGTAGTGTAATTGGTGCCAACATCAGTTCTGTATTACCAGAAGCAGAAATTGTAAACCCAATCTACAAATCTAAGAACGAATATGCTGAAAAGGTTAACAAGTTGCAAGAAGAGAATACTCGATTGAATTTCCTCTATACCCAAACTAAAAACCAAGCAGATGCTCAGATTGAGAAATTGTCTAAAGCTGAAGCTCGGATGAAAAAGTTGGAAGGTATTCTCAATAGCGCGTTTAATAAGTTGAATGAAATCGAAAACCAAATCGCAGAAGATTCTGAAAAAGATTCTGGTGAAGAAGGTAGCGACTTAGTGAAGGCTAAATACATTCAGTAATCTGAAACATCTAAGTCTTAATTAAAAGAGAGGAGCGATCCTCTCTTTTTTATAAAAGGAAACCACATGAATAAGCAACAAGAACTGATGTCTCTATTTAAAGAGTACACCAGTAAAACAAAAAGATGTAACTTATCGTGACATTTTATATCGAAAAATAATGTCATCACAGACATTATTAAAGTGATGAATACATCATTTTACGTATTATACCATAATCGACTAGATGAGTTGTCTAGTAAGTTTAGTAAATTCATGAAAAACTACAGTGATAAAGAATATTTACCTTCTTTGTTATTGGATACAGACTTTATCAAATCAATCAGTAGTGATGAAATAAAAGTAGCTACCAAAGATTGGGTAGTTTCTACTTTGTTTATTATCCGTATCTTCTTAAAAGAAGAATCCAGCTCTACTTCTTGGCAAGACTCTAAGATTTTAGATATCTTCCAAGGTCTTCTGAATGAAACCCTAGACCGTGAAGTCAACAACCTTAATGCACGTAAGAAACCATTGAATAACGATGAAGAAAATCTTTTTGATTCTCATTTCATCTATCAGCGTTTACTGCGTAGCTGAAGGTTTAGATTCACCGTTAGGTCAACGTGAAGTAAATATTGCGTTTAAAGAAGCCATTAATAGTTGTTTTAGTAACTGTTATCCTACTAAAGAATCAATTGAGTTTATTACAACCAAATGTGGTAAACGTTTAGGTAACAAAATGAAACGACTACTTAATAAGGTAACTATCTCCTCTATTTCAGAATACATCTTGTAAGGTGACTGTAATGGGTAAAATGGAGAAATTTGTTTTCGTATCAGACCATGAAAATCAAGATGTACAGGAAGTCGTCAGAATAGACAGATGTCTTATTGATGTCGAGAATGTATTGGTTAATGCATTCAGTGCTTTTTCTAAAAGAGGAAAAGACATTAGTACAATCGATTACGAAGAAAAAGGTAAGTTAAACATTAGCGAATACTATTATCCAATGGGTATGATATCAATAGCTTATTCGCGTACACTATTCACCTTTGAAAAAGAAACCATTGATGCTTTATTAAATAAGATATCAGGTGGTGAAACCATTAATTGGAAAACTGAACACATCAATGTAACATATGCTAGATGGATGTATTCTGTTGATACTAATTTATATCACATCTGTAAAGACCTCAATACTAAGGAAGTGAAAATCCTAGATTTCTGTAGACGTGTCATCATTGTTAAAGATGAAGAACGGAATATGAAATATGGATTTGTGTTTCTTACCCTGCCATTGGGATATGATAAAACACTAGCAGCAGTTGCATCTAATACCGTGTATTACATGCTACCGCAAGAAGCAACTGATTTAGTGTGTGAGGAAAATGAAGCACATAATAAAGTTATAGAGAATTATCTTAACGTACCTGAAGTTTCAGATGAAGAGAATATAGATAACCCAGGATATAAACTGTATAATCAAATGTTCATTGATTTTGAAATAGTAAAATGGCAAACATACGTTAAAGATAAACTATATAACGGAAAAGATAAAAAGTATGTTAATTGATAGACACTATAGTAGAGAGGATATCCTCTCTACTATAGCTATCTTTTAATCTTTTTTATTTTTTTATCTACTTTTGTAAGTTAAGAATACAGTTAGATAGTTGGTAGATTCCATAAGTTCGTAAAGAGCAGGTGCATTAATCTTCACTTGGTCTACACCAAGATTACCATGGATAAACAGAATCAGAATAACGTGTTTATTACCACGTACAATTAAGTCTTTAATTAATTCTACATCTTCATCTTTTACCAAATGGTGTTCCATAGTAAAGATAACAGGGTGTGGTACACCTTTAGCCAAACCAGCTACTTCATGGATAATATTGTAAATACCTACACCCATTGGATTGACACTCTCAACAGATAGGTGTGTGTCATGTACAACAGCAGGCGTGTCGGCAATACCAGTAACCACATCATTGCGACCTAATTTATAGTTAAAATCAGCAGAACCACCATCTAAATCACGACCTAATGATTCTACCATTTCCTCTTTACCGTCTTTTGCATACATGTCATTTAGCTTCTTAGCCACAGATGTTGCAAAATCACCGTAGATAGGTACATCGTAATTATTTTGTTCAATATCGGAGTTAATGCTTTCTAAACTCAAATCACCGATATATTTCATTTTACCAAATACATGGATAGACATTTTTAATTCCTTTTAAATATTATTAGGGACTAACATTTGCATGAAGTCATATTTCATTTCCTCATTACCCAACCATTGGATACGAGAAGCATATTTTAATTCTTCCAAATACAATTCATTAGCGTCAGCATAGCTATCAATAAATTGCATAAATTCACCCAGTTCTGCACCACCATCTAATTTAGCTTGACCAATTCTAATTTTTAACTTACGATAAATATAAGCCTTAGTAGCTAATAATACTAATTTTTAATATAGTCAGCGACGGTAATAGGGATGTTATTTAATTGAGGGTCATTTTTCAATAATTAACTCAATATAGCAGTTTGTAGTAATATAGCTAGTACGTCTGATTCTAAATGAATTACCTGAAATCATGTCTACTTTAACTTCGTAGTTCAGAGGTATACCAGCAGTATTGTTTGCCATCTTTTGAGCACCAGTCAAGATAGCACCACCACTAGAAGTAGGCATACTTAAACCACCCGTACCAAGACCACCTGTTTCTGCATATAGGTCTAATAGATTAACACCCAATACAGTAATAATCTTTCGATTATTGGTTACTTCATCAGGTACAGTAACAATCCAATCAGTAGGTGTTACCATCTCTACCTTACAATCACGCATAGGTACATTAAGTTTGGTAGCATACTCAATATTCAAATCAGGCATAACACGTTTATTGATTACTTCCTGGATAATCATTGCGTCAGCACTGACAGGTGCGAATCGATTCTTACGAAAAGGAATAACAAATGCCTCTTCAATAATCTCATCAGGTATTTCATTATAGATATTGTTAATTGAAAGTGATAACATACTCATCACAAAACTCCTTATAAAACTGTGTAATATTCATACGTTACTCTATTTTTATTCTCGTATATATTATTAACTTGAAGACGGTTTTTCGTAGAAATATTTACGGAAAAAGAAAATTATGAAGAGTAATTATTTATAAAAAGGAAATAGAATGTCCGATATTTTACCCTCCCAAGAAATTATTAAATGGCCAAATCCATTAGAAGAAGTCAAACGCATTATGTATTATGCTACTGTGTTACTAGACTATCCAGAAGGATTTGAAGAAGATTTGGTAAAAGCTGGTCTTAATACCGAACCTAAACAAACAAGAAGGAGTGAAGTTATTGCGGCTATTGCTTCTAATATCAAAGACCACCAATATAAACTAACTTCTGTTAACTGGTTTACAAATCTTGGTATTAACCACATCTACCATGAAGAATTATTGAAATTAGATATTCATCTTAGTCGATGGAATTATCTTAAAGTCTTAGAAGTGATTATTGGTTATTGGTTAACTAAATACCGACAAATGTGGGTATTTAATAACTTAGGAAGATATCCTCTTAATGCCAATAATCTAATGGATGAAATTAAGAAATGTCAAGAAGATGAAATCAGTCGTGAAGTTACATTAGGTGGTTTAGAGGAATTAGCACTTACTAATACTTTAGAAGAAGTGTTTCCAGAAACCATTAAAGCATTGAATGATGCTTACGAGATGTCTGATACATCTACTTATTTCTTAGATGAAAGAAACATTGATAAAAACGGATTGGTTATTCCTGTCACGTTCGTGATAGACCCAATTTATCTTAGTATTATATTTGCACACTGAGTGAGGGAATAAATGAGTTTTGAAAAACAATTACTGGAAGAGAACGGCCATTACATCGATATCGCTCCTACAGTTACAGTGCACAATATTTCCCATATCCTAGATGCATTGGATATTACACTGATTAACCATGGTAATGAACATCAGGAAATTGAAGCATATGGTGGGTATGGTTTTTATAATCCTATTACAGGTGAAAAACTAATCGAAGAAGGATTACCTTATTATTTGGAAACAGATAACGAAGTCGTTGTCTTTGAGCAAACAGATGAAATGATGAATCGATTCTATCGCAATAATGTATACAATCTTGTTGATGGTAGAATTAAAGATAAGCTAATTCATCGTAAGAAAGACAATAGAAATATTACAATTGCTACTAGTTTTCGCTATTATAGTATTTCTATTATCAATAAGATTTGCCAATATGTAACAACTACTCACTTACCAGAACAATATGGCGGAATAGATAAGTATCGTTTAATTACAGATATTATTCGAGAGTATTTCCAACCAGTAATGGCTGAATTTTCTAAAGTAAAAGAAATCATTCCTAGCTTGAATATCCCATGTGGTTTAAACACACATCCAGTGTTTAAAATGCTGATGTCAGTTATTGATGATATTAATGATTTCATTTCAGTTCTTAAAGATAAGACTCCACGGATATTGTGTCAGTGTATGCATTATCGCGGATATCTCTTAGTAATCAATTACGGTGATTTCCGTATTGTGGAATGGGAACTCATGAAGATGTTAAGCGTAGACAGAGCGACTAGCGTCGGTCAAGATGATTCGTTTAACGCCTCTAATACCAGTATGGTTTCAGCCATGCCACAATTGCTTACTTTAAATATTTTGGATAGTTATTTAGAGATGACAAAGAAAGAATGCTTAGTTAGATACGAGAGCTTACTTTTTAACACTAGTGTAACTATTTAAAACGGACATGAAAATGAAAACTGATATCCCTTATCTGGATTCATTTGAAAAGAATACGGTAGTAGGTGTAGTAGATGTTTCCGTAATGGATTTATACTTACACTTACACCGCGTTCTTTCTAACAGAGAACTGAAACAAGGTTCTTTTTAAGAGAATTAGGTTACGATTCTTTAGATAGTTTTATTAGAGAATTTGTACCTAGATTATTCGATGAAGTTTTTTTAGATAAAGATAGTAATGCTTATACTGACTTTACAGATGTATTAGTCAATATGGGTCTCTCACTATCTGAAATTGACCAGGCTGTAGATATTTTTAATTGGCGTAACTACACCTATTTTTTTAACTAAGTAATTTTTGACGATAAGACAAAGTTCTTTTGCTTCTATTTCGTCAAATGAGAAAGATTTAATCCCGACTATGCGAATCAGTTACTTGAATACTACTTAACCAACTTAACTTTTTTTATTAATTCTAAGAGGTAAACCATTATGTCATTAGGAAGTTTTAAAATCAATAAAGTAGAAATTCCAGATAGTCTAGATACTGTATGTAATATTATTGAAAACATCGTACAGGAATCTATTAACAAACTGGCAGTTATTGATTTCATCATACGCCAAAGCAGTTTCTAAATTACATGAAGATTTAGATATTAAACAAATTGCTTCAGAAATCGCTGAAGTTATTTTTGTTTACAGAAGCATTTTCAGTGAGTTTACATCTTTATCAAAAATACCCCAATAGTATCATCAGCTTACTTACGAATAAAGTCTTGTCTAATAGACATTGTTAGTTATTTATTAGAATATTTAGAAAAAGAATCATTATCGAAGTAGCTTCTTAGAAGGAAACAAAGTAGTATCGGTATTTGACTTAACTATATTAGAGATAATCCATGAGTAACCGAGACTTACGATATAAACCATTTTAGAAGTAATAATATCGGTAATTTAATTAATAATGAAATTGAAAAAAAGGAACCAAAAACTCGAAAGTGAAATAGTAGATACATTTATTAATTTACCAGATGAGTTTATCCTAACCGATGGGAATGCTATTTTTAAAATGCTTTAGAATGTTAAACCAACAAATCAGATTTAATGTTCAAGAGTTCTTTGATTACATGATGTATTTCAATACTCTATTAAATAGCTTCCCCTTTCAGTATTTCTACCATAAAGAAAAACATCTATCGTACGATATACGAAGCACCTTACGATAAAAATGTTTGAATTTAGTAAAAACAGTGGTGAAGTAGAAACATTGAAAGAAATCAGTGTTGATATTTTTATTACCATTATTAACACCATTATTAATGAAAAGCTCTATATTGAAATCAATTCTCAACCAATAATGTGTTATCGCATTCGTAATTGGGATCAGTTTTCAATTACTCTAATTAAATATAACCCATGGGTATAAAATCATGACAAATCCAACAAATACTATTCGACAACTAGAAGTAGGTAAAGTATATTCATTTGATACCTATTCACCAGAAGTACTAGGCACTCGTTTAATTAACGTAGAATGCCTAGCAGTAATGAACGCACAAACTGCCATTTCCTCTGGATTAGACATCAAGTCATTCCACGAAAGAATGAAACCTCATTTACCAGCAGGTTATAATAATAATCCATTCGACATGACTTATGTCAAACTAGTCAGTGTAGATGGTAAAGAAACAATCTACGCTATGGATTGGATTAATCGTTCTACTATTCAAGAAACATCTCCTAATAAGATTACCGTTACAATTAATGGTGTATCTAATAATGACGTTGAGATTATTCGTAAAGCATTAACCATGCAAGGATATACTGATATTTCAATCGTATTATCAGAACGATAATTTACACTATATATGAATAAAGTGATTTTTAAGACTAATTGCTTCGTTCGTATTTTCCTAGTTTGTTTATTTAAAGTTGATTTTATTCGTTTGCCTTTGATAGTTGAAGAAACAATAAGGCTGAATATCTATTGTAAGGGTAATCCCTCGGTACACTTCTAAACAAAGTTCTACGATAGATAGTAATTCTATAACCTAGTCATATCCGGTCATTCTTCGTTCACTACTCCGCCGGCTCAGACTACACATGGAAGCGAATACAAGTACCGAAAATATTCCATAGGTGGATAATGACCTAACGACCACCTTAATCAGTGAATTAATAGGGACGGTATTTACTGAATCGTTTTGGTTTCCTTTTAAAAGAAGTTGATGATAAAAAGCTATAGTACCTCTAGAGTAGGATATCCTACTCTAGAGGGAATTAGTTTATTATGTTTTTATGAGGTCGATGGATACTCGATTAATGTTAATCTTTAAATTGAAAAAGGATATTATAATGTCTGAAAAGAAATACCCTAAGCTCCCTATTGAGCTAGAACCTACAGAGAAACCTTTGGAATCTGATTCTACTTTGATTGCTGGTTTGAAAGTTGTTTACAACGATGAAACATTGCCTAAAGATGAACACAATGACCAACTGGTAAAAAATCGTAAAGCAATGTATCGTGGTGAATTGCCTCCAGCTAAAGAAGAAAAAGCTGGCGGTGAAGCAGCCCATACAGCTGAAGGTGGTGAACCTGGTACAGCCCGCGCTAACTTTGTACCTCCAGTAAACGCTGAAGCTGGTCGTGCAGGTGCTGGTGATGCAATAACTGGTGAGGAATCTCGCCGTGGTGGTAAACCAGCTAGTAATACCGAAACAGCTGAAAATCCACAAGCTTAATCTAAACTAACTTACTATACGCTGACCTTATGGTTGGTGTATAGTAAATATTATTAGTACCTTATTTTTTTGATAGTGATTAATTTAACAGGAGTTCTAACTATGTCTTATCTAGATAGAATAAATATAGATTTTGATAGAGATTTATTCATTCTTCCAGTAGATGAGTATAAAAGAGATATTGACCCAATTGGTCAGTATATCGAACAACAATCTCAATTCTTACACATCATGGAAGATATCTCTCTCGAAGAAGCAGAAGCATTTGTTAAGAAAACGATTGGTAAAGAAGGTAAATACCCGATTATAAACCCAATGGTAACCTATGTACGTAAAGATGAATATGGTGACCGAGTTAAAGACAGAACCAGTTTGTTAGGTTATATTAACTCTACTTTGAAAGAGAACGAGGTATTAACAGCGACATTTACGACGTTTGTTAGTCAAGATAAAAAACTATCTTATATTTCAGAATACGTAGACCATCAAATCCCTAAGCGTAAAAAATTAAAGAAACTTCAATTCCAAAAGAAACAAGAAGGTGATAAAGTAGGCGAAGCATTTGCTAACAATGGACAGAACAATATTAAACGTTCTATTAACTCTATTTCAGGAGCTTCCTCTATTGTCTCTACGCCTATCTACATGGCCTCCATGCACCCTATCCTTACTTCTACGTGCCGTATGACTTCAGGCTATGCTAATGCTAACAATGAGAAGCTATTAGGCGGTAATCGCCATTACCATAACCCAGATGTCACCATTAATAATCTTTGTGTATTAACTTATCGAATTAATGAAGATAAGATTGAAAAGTTTCTTAATGATAATAACCTTTATGTTCCTACAGCTGAAGAGTTATTTGAAGATATCTTAAACTCCACTCGTCTTTATTGGAGATGGTCTGAAAAAGAACAAATTATCTTAGAATTCTTAAAGAAATGTAATCGAGAGCAAAGAGCTTCTATTGCATTTACTTACGACATGTATTTAATGCGTAAGTATAATCCAGAATTCATGAAAAAGTTTATTATTCGTTTAGCAACTAATAAAGTACCTGATTCCGACATGACTATTGCAGATGCTAAAACCATCTTTAGTAAAGCAAAAGAATCTATTCGTAATATTGGTATCCAGATTAATGCCGATTTAGTAAAAAGGTTTGAAAGAAGACCAATACGTAGATACAGATACTATTTTAAAAATCAGTAGCTGTATTGTTAACATCTACCAAACATTTGAATTATACAGCGATTATATTACTACATTCTTAAGAAGTAACCATATCCCACCATCTCTAGCTATGTTTCCAAATAGCTTAAGGAAAGTAGTATTAATGTCAGATACAGACTCCTCTATGTTTACTACACAAGGTTGGACAAACTGGATTGTAGATGAAACTAAAGATGAAACCTTGCGTTTCCCTGTATTTGCAAATATCGTAGGTTTAGTAGACGCTACTTTAAAACACCATTTGGCCATTATGTCTTTTAACCTAGGTGTTTCTAAGAAGAAATGGTCTTTGATTTCCATGAAGAATGAGTTTAGTTTTGATACATTTGCTTCCATGGGTAAAACCAAACACTATATTGCTTCGATTAACTATCAAGAAGGCAACGTGTATAATAAGATTTCTATTGAGAAGAAAGGCGTTCACTTAAAGAACTCTAACTCACCTCAAGAAATCATTAACCATGCTGAAGACATTATGCTTAGACTTTATAGTATTAAAGAGAGAGCAGAAAGAAAACTAGATAATTGTTCTGTTAAATTAACCAGCATTCTTAAAGAGATTGCTGATGAAGAAAGAAAGATTTTCAGAATCGTAGACCAAGGCGATGTAGAGTATTATCGGTCTAAACAGATTAAAGACGAAGAAGCGTATAAGAATGATGGTGAGAATTCACCTTATGCTCATTATACATTCTGGAATGAAACATTTGGTCATTATTATGGTTTTACAGCACCTCCACCTTATAGTGCATTTGATGTAAAACTAAGTATTAACAATAAGACTAAAATGAAAGAGTTCTTAGATTCGTTTGAAAATCAAGAATTAGCAGACAAGATTAGAAAGAATATGGAAAGACGTGGTAAAGATGTATTGGGTACCATCAATATCCCGTATGAAGTATTCGTAGGTAAGTCTATTCCAAAAGAAATTATTCCTTATGTGGCTAAGCGTGAATTGGTAGCAAATATTTGTAGCCCTTATTACATCGCATTAGAAGCAGTAGGTATGTTCTTCTTGGATAAGAATGTAACTAAACTAATTTCTGATTACTATTAAAAGGAAACTAAAATGGATAATATCTTCTGGGGTGTTTACCTAGCAGATGTCGTAGGTACGATAAAATGTACAGCTTTTGTATTGATATGCGTATCTACACTTATTCTGTGGCTATTAATAGGTTTGAAGACAGATAATATACATGCACCTAGATGGCAATTTGTAACAACTGGTATTGTATTGGTTCTTTCTGTAATCATTAATACTTTCACACCCAGTAAACAAACCATATACATCATGTTAGGGTGTTAAAAGCTACTGATGTTATTTTAGACCAACCTGTTGCTAAAAAGACCATCGAACTCTTAGAATTGAAGATTGATAAATAGTTAGATGAAATTAAAAAAAGGAAACTGAAGATAGTAAGTAATATATCTCTACTCTACCTCAATAGGTAGAGTAGAGTATACTTATCTATGTTTTTTTATTTTTATAGATTAAACAACCATTCAATTTCTTCAACATATAAATCATGTAAATCAGAAATCCTACTGTCCTTAAAGACACGACCTCCGTTTAGAGAAATCAATTCCTGTCTTAAGCGTGTTAGATAACCACTATTGACATTCTTATCTTGCATACCAGGTGTTAGTAGACAATGTTTTAAGAACCTAGAAATTGCCAATACATATATCCATTTATTTTGTCTGGTTAACAATATCTTAGGGGTATCCATAAATTCTAATGCCCTTATGTCACCTATACCATGGATATTAGCGACTATCTTTTTCAATAGGATAATTACCCTTTCTAGCCATATTCCAGATATCCTCAATATCTTTATCTAACTCTTTACTATTATTGTTTATGTAAAAAGAAGTACCAGCATAATCAATCGTTTTAGCCATAGAGTCATCAGTCAATAAGATATTCTTATTAATAATTACTTGGTTAATGTGGCTAGGGTAACATATTAGGTAAAAACACACATTCCTAAGAAATATCCTGTATTAGGTAATTTATGGTCAGGATTGACTAACTTTATTTCTCTATGGTGTCTTAACCAAGCAGCATATTGTAAATGCAATAAATTGATGTCAATTTGAATAATAGCAAATCCAGGTCTATCTACATAATTCTTACTGGTCATTAAGTTATAACTGATATGGTTTTGGTCATGTCGTAAAACAGTAACAGGTACTAAGTCTTGCCAGTTTTCTTTTACATATTCCCAATCCCAATAGTTATCGACTTGTGTAATGATTTCAGTAGTAGTAGGGCCGTAGAAGTTACCATAGTGTAATTTACCAATACTTCGGTCTGAAGATAAACCTAATGCATTTGCATGATACCATGCTTTATCGTTATTATAAACATATGCTGATACAAATTTATCAGGTATGTTTTTAGGCATGGCAAATGATTCAATAATACGGTGAAGAATATGGTAACCACCTACGTAATAGTAATTGTTACGATACCAGTTAATGGCTTTAGCTAGTCGGTTATCAATAACCCGATTAGCGAATTTTAGGTGCCACACATCCTCTTTACGAAACCGTGTAGGAAATCCGACTAGATTAAACATATTTGTAGTCTTTCTTATTTAAATAGGTAATAGAATAAAAGTATCATCATAAGATTTTATTATTTATTATTTCGAGATAAAACTTGAATATACCTATATATGAATATGTACGAATTAGATACTCAAGAGAGTATCGACCCTAGGAGATATAATATCTATTTTATTAAATACAGAGAAAACATTAATTTTTAATGTATTTAAAAATTATGGTAATATATAATTAAAGTGTAGTAGGTAGTATTGATGTCAATATTACATATTACAAACAAGGCTAATACAGCCGTGTTTAATTAAGCTTAATTTAACATTCTTTAAAAAAGGAAATCAAAATGGCAATCAATGACAAACGCCAACCTCAACCTTCTGTAAACTCTATGGAAGATATCGGCAAACTCGCTGGTGGTAACAACACCACTAACAACCAACAAAACCAACAACCTTCTTCTACTAAACGCACTGGTGGTTTCACCTTTGCTTCTCAAGAAGGTCTCTTTGGTTCTACCTTCACCGTTGTAAATGACGGCTTGATGAAGATGGTTGAACAAATGAAAACCATCATCAAAGAGAATACTCAGTCTAATCGTCTGGAGTTGGGTTTCTACCCACTGGACCGCAACAACCATGACTTGGGCATGGACATTCTGTTGGTTACTACCCGTGACACAGAACTCAAAGGCCCACATGGTGTATACGCATTGGTTATCTGTACATCAGATACTACTCTGACCACTGAAACCACTCAAGCCGGACCAGGTCAACGCAGCTACACCATTAATACATTCCCAAGCCAAATCTTCGAAGCAGATAACATTGTACAATTCTTGCTCGAAGTCGCTCGTGATTGCTTGGGTAGCAATGATGTGGTATTTGCTGGCGGTTGCCCAATCTTTACTGACTTCGTTAATTTCGAAGACAAGAAAGAAATCCAACCAGCTTTGCTGAATGCAATCAACGCATGTACTTTAAAAGCATTCGCTTCATTTAACGAAGCGCAAGGTAAACTCGAAGACATCAACTTGTTGGAATACGACAACAAGAAAGAAACCCTCGAAGTTGACCGCAAACTGGTTAGCGGTGTAATTAAAGACTTCCACGGTAACCCAATCCGTGCTGACTGGCAACATGTTGTAAACGCACGTCAAGTTCAACAAAACAACGTTGGTTTCGTGGGTGGCTCTGTAGCTAAAGAAGTATTCTCTATCTCTGGCTACACTGACGTAGTAATGGTAAACCCAGCTAACACTACTCACGTTGACTCTCCATGGGCACGTAAGAAATTGGCTCAATCTACTGATGAACAAATCTTCTTGCCAGTAAACGTGTTTACCAGCCTGATGCCAACTCGCGCACAATCTTTGGGTAACATCATCTACGCATTGGGTGTAGGTATTGGTGCTACTTTTGCAGACTACTGGTACATCTACCAAGCATTGAACCCACTGAACCGTGCTCCTGATTGGCAACACACCATTGCTGGTTTGGGTTACGAAGTATCTGAAATGTTCCGTATGCCTGAGTTCGCACCATTCCCAACTCCAGCCACTGACCCAAATGTATCTGAAAATGATTACTTGGATATCATTGGTCGTTACTTCTTGGATTCTACATCTTTCGCAATCGATGTAGGTTTGGGTACTCCGACTGAATGGATGTTGGCTGACTTTGTAAACGCAGCGTTTGAAGAAGACCATGTTGCAATCCAACCTGATTCTGAAAATGCTAAAATCTTGGCAGTAACTGACCACTTGTTTGGTGGCCGCTTTAAAGAAGTATACTCTTCCTTGGGTGGTACTGGTCGTGTAGTATTTACTCTGCCAAATCGTCGTTTCTTGGTAGGTCAATACCACAACGCACAAACTGGCGATACTCGCTCATTGCAAGACGTTGACCGTTTGTTCTTGGACAATAACGTTAACGGCATTAAAGAGAATCTTGAGTTTACTCGTGCCTTGGTAGGTGCTCAATCAGACCCACGTCTGGAAGTACAACAAGGTATTGGTATCCAACAAGAAATCGTAGGTACATTGTTGCCACATTCTCGCATCGTAGGTTACGGTGCACGTTTGGAGATTGAAAACATCTACGCACGTGCCGTACACCAATGTATGTTGGAAGTAGGCCCACGCCTGATTAACCGTAACGTAACAAACACCTTCGGCCAAAATATGTTTTGCTAACTACATCGGTTCTGCAATGATTGACAACCTGGGTCGTTCAATCTTGTCCAACCAAACAGCGAACAATGGCCCACGTAGCTCTTTGTTTGGTGCACGTTGGGGTAATGGCGGCAACAACAGTGGTAACACTTACTAATTACCTTCTGAAATAGAAGTAGATACTACCGAGGGGATAAAACCCTTCGGTAGTATTTTTATTTTTATTTTTGTATAATTTTTCAAGATTCGATATATTTGAGTAGTTTATACTAGCTTTTATATAAGGAAACTAGGAATTTAAAGAGAGGTAATCAATGGGTGTACATTTAAAATATATTAGCTCAGATGAGCTATTTAATAGAACCCATCACAGTAAAATCGTAATCAATGAATTATCTAATCGTACTATCCGAGATAAAGCGATTGTAAATAGTTTATTGATGTTGGAAGTAGGTGAAGCATTTGACAATATCCCTAGTTGTCAATGTGGTGCTCTTTCAATGAACATCTACAAAGGTGTACGATGTAGCAAATGTGATTCGGTCGCAGAAGAGGTTGTATCTACCGACTTAGATAATAAGATGTGGGTTCGCGCGCCTATCGGTGTTCCTGCATTAATGAATCCAATGTTGTGGTTTCAATTACAAACCTATTTGGAACGTTCAACGTATAAGTTTAATTTGTTACAATGGTTAACCGACCCTACGTATAAACCAAAGGTAACAAAGTTCACCAAATCTATTTCGATGATGTTGCAAAGATTAGATGAGTTAGGTTTAAATGTTCGAGATTATCAGCACTTCTACGATAACTTCGATACCTATATTCACTTGCTTTTAACAGAAAAAGAATTTAGACGCAGTTCAGATACGACATCCGTATCTGGTGAAGCATTACTAAAACTTTTCAAAGAAAATCGAGATATTGTTTGGCAACAATACATCCAAATCCCAAATAAAGCTGTTACCATTATCGAAAACTCAAATGGTAAAAAATGGATTGACCCAAGTACACCAAAACTATTGCGAGCCATTCGTTTAATGGTAGGTATTGACAATGAGGATAATGTCCGTGGTGGTATTTCTACTAAAACCAAATTAGCCAGAGCTTCTAAGTTCTTGAGCTATTTTAGTGAATATCAATCTATGGAAATTAACCCTAAGTTCTTGGGTTCTAAACCAGGTGAAATCCGTAAACACGTTATTGCAACACGCTCTAACTTTACAGGTCGTTTTGTAGTAACAGCAATTAATGGTCCGCACCACTATTCAGAAGTGCGTTTACCATGGATTGGGTTTATGGGTATGTTTGCTCCACAAATCCGTGCAAAACTGTACCACAAGTATGGTTTGTCTTCATCAAGAGTAAATGAAATCATGACGAAGTATCAGAAGGTGTATCACCCTAAGTTACATGAAATCATGTTGGAGTTAATTGATGAATCCACAGATTCTGAAGGCAACAAAGGTATTACCATTATCATTAACCGTAACCCATCGTTAAAACATGGTTCGATTGTACGATTACGTATTCCTCCAGTAGTAGGTGTTAAGACAGATGTACGCGATATGTCTGCTTCAACATCTGGTAAAATTGCAGCATGGTATAATGGTGACTTTGACGGTGACCAAGAAACCTTCTTAGCTGTACTGGATAAACGTATGTCAAAAGCATTTGAACCATTTGATGCTAAGTATTCAGTAGGTGATTTAATTAATGTCTACGAAGCAGACGGTGTGACTTCCATTTCTAAACAAACAGCAATGGCTTTAGCAAATACGTTATTGCTACACGATGAGCAACAACCAACAAAAGCACAAGCCACCTTTATGTCTAGATTTGTAGCATAAAGAAAGGAATGAATATGGCTAGATTACACTTAGGTGGACGAGACGCTGCCCGTGTGCATATGTACGGTACCATGAACATGGATACAGTTAATTTTATTCAAAATAGAATTGACAATATCACTAATCTTTATGGTGACCAAGCAATGTGGTTTCAAGATAAACTACAACAAAGATTTAACGAAGGTGCTATTCGTTCTATCAATATTGCTCAAAACAATATGCGCTATAGCGGTGGCGTATTCGATGATGGTATCCGCCAAATATTTAGCATTGATGACTTTAGGTCAGCATCACGTAATAACCAACGATACATTCTTTCCAATCCGTATTTCCAAAAAGAATACAGTAGTGGACGTATCGAAGGTTGGGGATTTGAAGAAGATAGATTCCCTAAACTTACTGGCGAAGATAACCCATATTACCAACAAGTTGTTGATGGTATGGTTCAATACGCTGATGAGAATTACGATGGTGAAGAACACGATGAGAAATTTGTGATTTATTCTAATGATGCATTAGATGAACTTCCTGAACTCTTAATGAATCAGAAAGTCATGGTACGCAATAACTGGAATAGATTCTACAGCATGATTTCCGAAGGTGAAGAAGACCCATCTAGTTTACATGGTGCATACCTTTAATATCTGATACAGACTACTACCACTATTACTAGTGGTAGTAGCCTTTCTATAACTTTTATTTTTTAGGGTGAATCATGAAACCTAGAAGCAATAATCCAAAATTAAAACTGGTTCCTACTCTGGATAAAGAAGGGTGGTTACAATATGGTGAAAAGAATAAACTAGATCGATTGCTGGCTTATTTTTTTACTTCTGAAGCATCGCAGTCTACATTATACTATGGTACTATACCCACCTATCAATCTATTGCAGCTGATAATATAGAAGACATTACAACTCTAAGAGAACAACTAGAAACAAAATGTAACTGAATACTTAAGAAAGTATTTGGAAAGTGTGAATGTCGAAGTATATGTAACGACAGTAGATGGTGTGATTAAAGATATCCACGAATTAGAAGCTGAAAATGCAGTGGGTATTAAAAATGAATATTCAATATTACGATAACGATAAATTCGTGGTATTTGAGAAGAATGTAATCTATAAAGAAGGTATCTTCAATTATGTATTAGATAAATTCAATACAGGTTTCTCTATTTCAGAAGACTACCGTGATCCACGTTAATTAATAAAAGGAAATTAAAATGGCAGAATATAGCTTAGTAGAAACAGCTAATAATTTATCAGTAGTCCGTCCTGGTGAAGAGTTTAATGAACAAGCGGTTATGATAAATGGTATTAAACCAGTAATTGAATCATTAAACAATGAAGCAAAAACTTAAAAAGAATCTCGTTCTGTAATTAATGTATTAGAGTATATTGATAACTTCTTACCCATGCATTGTGGTTATGTTACGGATGAAGATAGATTCACCATTGAAGATTGGTTAGACTTTGCTGGTGGCCCGTATAATGAAGTAGACTTAGTAGACAAAGATGGTAATATTGTTGCTACTGTTCCGTCTATGTATCCTAACAATAGTTATGTATTGTTAAATGACGAAGTTGAAGAGATTGATGAGAGTGTTACTTCACTAGGTCGTAAGTTTGAGATTATTAATAATACAGGTGATAACTATCGTACTATTTCACGTAAATCTCGTACAGATTTATACGAGAGTATGTTAGATAGATTTGATGGAAATGTCATTGAAGCACACAAAGCAAAATGGAATGCTTTCTTTGTGAAAATGGGTTTATTTAAACCAACAAACGAAACTAATGAGCAACAAACTAATAGTGAAGACGATAGTATAGCTAATGGTGAATCTAATCCATTTATTTCTTACTAAAAACCATTTCTGAATATTAGTTTAAAAGGAAGTGTCCAATGTTAAGACCACTTAAAATTAAAGCATTCGGTGATGTCCACAACGGACACTCTTCTACTCCTACTATTAAAATTTCAGAAGAGATACGTGAGTGTTTCCCTTATGGTAAAGATGCAGCCGGTACAGATATTTTAGTATTAGATGGTGACTGGTATGATAAGTTGTTACCTAATAATCACCAAGATGCTATTGATACAGAAGTTACTATGTATTATCTGTTACGATATTGTAAAGACCATGATATTGTATTCTGTATTGTAGATGGTACACCTCTACATGATGCAGGACAGATTCAGAAGTTCTTACATATTAACAAAGAAGCTAAGATTGATGCTGAAGTCATTTTAGTAGATACGATTGATATTGTCTATATTTCCAAATACGATGTCAATGTATTATTTGTACCAGATAGACCAAGAACAACACCTCAAGAAACATTCTCTATTGTACAAGAGAAACTAAAACAACACAATATTGAACAAGTAGACTTTGCTATTATGCATGGTTGTTTTCAATATCAGTTACCAGAGTTAGCCCCAGACCACAAACACAACGAGGAAGATTACGAGAATATAGTGAAAGGCCCGATTATTATTGGACATATTCACAAACATTCCTCTAAGGGTAAGATTATTGCCCCAGGTAGTTTTTCTAGATTAACACATGGTGAAGAAGAGCCTAAAGGTTATATAGAAATTATCTTACAGCCACCAGGTGAATTTAAAGCAAAATTCATTGAGAATAAAACAGCCACTATTTATAAAACCATTAATATCACAGGACTTTCATTACAAGATTCCTTTGATAAAATCAGAAGAAATGTACAACCTCTTCCTCCTCTATCTAGAGTAAGGATAGAATGTGAACAAGGTCATCCTATTTCTTTAGATAAAAACATTTATGGTTTTAAAAATGGAAAAATATCGATATTTATTGGTCGATTAAAATCAATACAGATAAATCTATCATTGCTAATCAAGAAGAAGTATTTAGTATTGAAAATGATTATGTTCCATTGGTTATTAATCCTGATAATATCGAAGAATTAATTCTACTGAAAGCTGAACAAAAAGGATATTCACCACAAGTGATTAAAAACCATTCCAAATTACTTAAATGAAATTCTGAAAGAAGATTGAAATGAACTATGTGAATGAAAGAGAAAGAGGTCAACTTCCTTTATCTATTGGTACATCACTTGCATTTGAATCTATGCTAAACACCAGTGAGATTATCAAACACGATAAACCACTGTATGTAGGAAATGGTAAAGTGTGGATAAACATCAAAACACTTTACCGTAATATATACGGTTCAGTACATAGAGAAAAACATCGATAGAACATCAGATTCTCAATTTGCAGATGCTATGTTTAGTGAGATTGATTTAATTAAAGATATCTGTAGAGAAGAAGCAAATGGTATTGAACCGGTATTCTATTGTCCAAACTACGTGAAAATAGGCAATTTTAATAATGAAACTTTGTTAAGATTAGATAATACTTCACTACAACAAACTTATACAAAACGAATGACAAACTGTTTAAAGATAGTTTTGCCAGAGTTTAATAAGTCAAAAGAGTTAACCAATCCAGATAGAATACGAATATATGATAATTTTATAGAAGATATAGAAAAATCAAAAATACATTAATGATTACACATTATGCTTTTTGATTTACTGTCTTTTAGAAAGTTTAAGAATTTAACTTTACTCGAAACCCATACAGGTAAAGCCAAAGGTAGAGAGTTATGGTATACAAAAATATTACAATGGTAAGGATTTACCAGAGTTACCATTTAGGTTGGATTTACTAACTTTATTAGGCGACGGTACATTGTTTAGAAACAAAGTACCTAAGTTTAAAAAGAAATTATCAGAATGGCTAAAGATTATCATTGGTCTAGTATTACTACCACGGATAAGATTAGACACAATATTTCTGATATCAAAGACCATCAGATAAGAATGAGACTATTAGCTTGTATTAAAAACGAATACTGTTAATAGTTTTATCACTTACTTATTCATGAATACAATTATTTAAACCTTAGTTTAAAGGAAAAGAAAATGGCTGAAAAGCAACAATTTAACCCAATGTATCGACCTAATATTACCAATATTAACTTGACTACTCTTTGGGGTCGAAATGAAGAGAAAAGCGTAGCTTATTGCAAAATGTATGTTTCTGGCAATAAGTTGCGTCTGAATATCGGTACTGGTTTGACAGAAGATAAAGCCAAAAAACAACCAAACATCCGTTTGGAAATTAAAGACGGTCAAGTACCTTCTTTCTTGGCTATCCTGGATATTCTTCGTGACCTCGCACTTCATCAAGACGATGGTGAAAAGAAAACCGTACAATGTCCACTTTATGGTTATATCAAAACCCGTGACATGCAAAAAGCCGAACGTAAACAAATTGCTACAATCCAAGTAGGTCGTACTGAAAAAGGTATTTACTACTTTACAGCATTTGATAACTACCATGGTAAAGTAATGTTCCCTCTGACATTTGAACGTGATATTGAAGTTTATAATGTTAATACAGGTGAACCAGCTGACGCAGCATGGAAATCCCGTTGCTACATGCTCTCTTGGGTAGAAACCATGAAACGACTCATCATCTCTACTTTGGTTCAAGAGTTTGTTGATCCAGATGCTAAGAAAGACGATAACAAGTCTAGTGGTAATCGTGGCTATCAATCTAACAATCAAGGTAACCAAGGTTCTAACCAATCTTCTGGTGGTAATAGTAATTTTGATGATTTTGAAGATGACTTCTTACCTTAATTAATTTAAAGTTAAACTAGAGACTCTTTTCGGAGAGTCTCTAGTATTGTATAATATTTCTATAGTATTGTATATTATTTCTAGTATATAATATTATAATGGTGGTTGTTAGTAATAACATTCCACTTCTTTTAATTAAAAAGGAAATCAAAATGAACTATCTTACTTTTTGAAATGGACAGTACAAAGGCCAATGTACTTGTTCGTTATCAGAATGAATCTGTGTCATTCTCAATGACCTATTATAAGAAAGGTCGAGATAACCATGATGTGATGGCAGTCAGCTTTCACCATTCTTGGAATTTAATGAATGGTTAAAGACTAAGCCAGTCAGCATGAGCACAGAGAGATTTTTGATATTTATAAAGATATCAAACAATCCATTCTTGAAATCAATGATGTTAATCGTTTGATTGGTGTGTTGAATAAACATTTTATTAAGATTTACGCTAAAGTGAATCTAGATGAAATGAAACACTGGATTACCCTCCCTAATACGCCAGTGTATGTTTCTAATAAAAAGGAAACCAACTACGACCCACAAACGACTTATGTCTATCAAGACTATTTAGACTTGGTAACCTATTCACTCGCATTGCGATTTGTTGCTCCTATCTGGGGCGATATCCATAATCGATTAAATAGTGAATTTGGTAAAGATGCTAAAGAAGTGTATTCGATGGAAATTCTATACGATACATGCATGGTGTCTAATCCAGAGAAAAACTATATCTGTACAGCAGAGAATCGATTACGTGAGTTTATTGCAAATACTAAATTGAAACTAGAGACTAATGCTGTATTGGTATCTGGTTTATCAGAAGACGATTTCTATAATTACCTGTATTCTGTTATTATCTTGAAGAAGATTGCTCAAGGTGATATTTCCGGTAATGATGATTCGTATCATTTGATTGCACAAACTTATTTCTTCTTATCCAATAAAATCAAACAAGCTTCAAAATCATATGGTGCTGATTCTACTCAAATCCAGATGAAGAAGAATCCTGTAGAGGATAAGAAAGGTAATGAATCTAACTCTCAATCTGTATTAGATGTTGGATTTGTTCGCTCGCGCTTATTGGCTGACGAGAAGATGTTCTTGAAATTAGCGATTTCAGACCACCAACGTTTGATTCAATCATTGTGTCCAGATTTGCCAGAGGATTTATACTTGGAATCCATGGATGACATCATGCAAATGAACACTAACTACAGCTATTTGTCGGAAGATAGGCAATACATGAAACCAATTCAAGATGTACAATTAACCATTACCAAATGGGTAGTACATCGTTCTGTTAATACAGTGATTTTTGACCATTTGGAATTAAATGAACTGATTAACTTAATTGGTTTGGTTCGTGCTATTCTTTGGCATAAAGGGTTCCACGAATTTGCAGCAGTGATTTCAGCAATTGCTCTGCAACCTAATCGTGATTCTACATTTGTTCAACCAAGTTATCGTAAGAATCTGGAAACAGGTTTATCCGAACGCTTGGAAAAAACATATGATTTAGGTGGTGTTACTAAATCAGAAAAACGCAATATGTCGTATATTGGTTGTATTGAATTAATCCATAAAGGATTGTTTGAATATAACTGGTTATTAACCTTACCAGAAAAATGGTTAGAACAATCTAATCTGGTTACACGTGAGAAGCGTTTGATTCTACCTTCAGACATTCGCAATAAGATTGGTGAATTAATGTTGGTAGTTGAGTCTGAACAAGAATTTGTTCAAGATGAATTTAATTGATTTATATAATGGAGTTTCAAAATGGCTAATACATTTATTGGTTCGCATCGTAACACACCAATAACAGTAGATTATCTTAATCTTATTAAGGTAGCAGGGTACCAAGACCAATATCTACGTCCAAATGTTACTACAATGACAGGTGATGCTGTTGCTGAAATTGGTAACATGATTCGTAACTTCAATGGTAAGATTCCAGGTTCAGTGATTGCTAAGACAACAGCTAGTTTTATCTTGCCTACGTCTCGTCCAGAGTCATTATCATTTGCAGAAAATGTAGCACCCAATGCAGTAGCTATTCCATTTGGTTGGAATGAAGACCGCTTTGTATTCATGATGCAAATTCGTACTACATCTGGTAATATTGAAACGACAGAATTGGTAACAGGTTATACTGACCGATTTGACGTAGCACGCACTAATCGTTATGTACAAAATACAGAAGATGTCGTCATTGCACCAGATACAGTATTCTATATTAACTCTGTATCAACTATCGGTACACGTTATTTGAATAACTTTGCTATTCCGGTAATTAAAGATTCATTCTCTGTATTTGGTGGTGGTTTAGGTACAGGAACTTACCATAACCAAAATGCAATGAAGATGACACCGATGAATTTGATTCAATCAGGTAAGATTAATAGTGTAGACGGTATTACTGATATTCCTGATAATAGTGGCGTTACGACTATCCGTAGTGACTATAAATCAGTAAGTGGTTATCCTACATTGTCTTACCGTAAGTTTAATTCACCTACTGCAATCACTTCAAAAATTATTGAGTCTTACAGCGACCAAGCTAAGTTATTTGCTAATTCAGGCAACTATAGCTCTGATGATGTATATAACCAAGCACGTGGTGCGTGCGCTGACCCAAGCATTACACAACCAAGATTCTGACATCTATCTCTACCATGGGTGGTTCTAGCTCTACATTTGATTACAAATGGCTGCAAGCACTTGACCCAAATATTGATGATAAAGTCGATGTGTTTGATAGTGGCTACCATACTACGGAATACAGTGCACCTTGGGATTCCCCTACACTGGAAACCCAAATGGCATTGGTTGCTTCTAACATGGTAACAACTTTGATGTTGAATTACTCATTGCGTATGTTGGAATTCTCATCAACAAACATGATTGTAAATCACGGTGGATTTGGTTCTAATTCAAGTTCTACCATGATTTCTAATATCAGTGGTTTTGTAGAAAACATCAACTTTAATAACATCATTGGTTCTCTTGAGAATATCATTGGTGAAGAATTGGGTATGGTATTATCTCAAGGTGGTGAGATTGGTTATTCTATCCATGTATCTGCTGAAATGAATGCTGATATCAGTATTACTATTTCATTCGAGGGACGACCAGAAGAAATTTACATCTTCCCTTCATTTGCAGACTCTGCACTTTCACCGATGATTACAACCAATGCTAAAGTGTATCGTAACAATTCTCGTGATATTGGTACAGTAATGGATTTGGTTGAAGAAACCGTTATTGGTGCAAGTGGTATCACTGGATATAGTGGTGGTATGGGTGATGTATTTGACCATATGCAGTCTGGATATAACCCAGGTATTGCCAATACAGGTAATGTCTATTAATCTATAAGAGACAGCAAATGCTGTCTCTTTTTCTATAAAAGGAAATCAAATGAAACTTAATATGTTAGATGTCTACGACGCACTCTTAACTACTTGTGGTTATGTTGTAGATGAAAATGGTCGTGTACGTAAGAAATTTGGTAAAGAATTACCAGTATCAATAGAGATTGAAGGTGAAACTCGGTACTTGGTATTGCCTACACGTGAAAACATGACTTCACCTGATGTCATGAACTTCGTATTCTTCCACCCATTCCAAGAAAATCTGGTGCGTGGTGAATCACGTGTGATGTCTCTTGTACGTCGTGAATTGAACCATTCTTATGGTGCTTCTGTTTCTGCACTGATGAGTGATATCGTAGCTATTTCATCTGGTACTGTAAACCACAGTGACTTAACTGTGGAACAACGTAAGTTTATTAGTTCTATCGGTAAAGTAGATGAACGGTTTGTGAAAGACTTTGATAAGATTATTAATAATCTGGCTAGTCGTAAATCCCGTAATACTCCAGTATATCTTTCTCTACGTAAAGGTGTAAACTGGGGTGGTAAAACACATTCACGTGCAGCTATTTGGTCTTCACCATTGCTGGAAGAAGTAATGACTTGTATTGAACAAGTGAATAAAGGCACTCAAGCTACTCCTAAGATTTTAGGTGTATCTGTTCGTAAAGGTGATTTGAAAACATATGAAAACTTGTGCCGTGCATTCTTTGGTAACATCGATGAAAAGAACCACGAGTTCTATAGTTCATCAGATGCTACTGATGCACCATATTGCGAAGCATTTGTTCGCTCATTGTTGACATTGCCTAAACGACTGAATGCCATTTCTGATATGTTCTATACTGGTAAAGGTATGGTTCATGCCAAAGAAGTATCGAAAGAGTGTCATGAAGTTACTCACATCGATATCGATTGGTTGGAAGAATTGGTAAAAGAAACAGAAACAGGTAACTTTACAGTACGTGATTGGCGTAAAGAATACCTGCTGATTCCTTTGCAAGATGGTAATGAAGGTGTCGCAGCTGTAACTAAAGAAGAAGTGAAACAAGAAACTCCTTCTCGTAGTAAATACGGTGCAGTTACAGAACAGGTAAGTGGTCATCCAGCTAGTGTACCTCCAGCAGCACCTGTAACACAACCTGTACAAGCTCAACCAGTTCAACCAACACAGCCAGTGGCTCAACCTCATCAAGCAGGTAACCAGTTCATCCAACGTCAAGAACCTGTACAATATGTACAACAATATCAGCCAGCTCAACAGGCACAACCAGTAGGTAATCAATTCTTACGTCGCCCAGAACCAGTACAACAGTATCAACCAAATAATGGTCAATACAGTGGTTTCCAAGCGCATCGTCAGAATCAGATTAATAACCATTACCGACAATTCGTTGCACCAGCAGCAGTTAACGGATATGTTCCTGGACAATCACACACAGTGAATGTAAACAACAATAATGGTTATGGTTATAATGTTAATCGTGGTTATAATGGTGCTACTACCAATTATAACAACAATAACTATTTTAACCGTAATGGTTCTGCTTCATTGTTTGGTACTCGTAAACGATGAGTAAACGATAAATAGTATTAACTAGATACACTACCATTTGGTAGTGTATCTAGATTACTATATATATTTTTAACATGATATTATCTAGGAGTAGTTCTATTTAACTAGCTGTCCGTTTTACAATTTGATTATGGTAAGAAAAGTAAACTATTAATTAATTCAGAACGAGGAATCTTAATTGTTAACTTATCTTTTTATATTCACTAGGGTGATGAATAACCATTAATTCTCATTGTAATCCAATGGTGTTGTACAGGTACAGCTAAGTTTCTTAACAAGCCGTAGAAATCGTATTCAAAGCGATTTGCGTCAATAGGAGAGATTGTTTTAAATTCCTCAATATTTTTAGGATCACTTAAGATGGATAAATGATCCTCTAATACTGTTTTAAAAACTTTCAGATACGTAATCGCCATCATCGAATGTAGAATCAAGTAATGATGATGCCATTTGTAAAACCTTTCAGGTATATATTATTAAATTGGAAGAAATAGAATAGTATTATTCTATCTTTTAGTATAGTGAAGCACTTATAAAAGGAAACCAAAATGACTGAACAAGTTGAAACAGTCTATAATGAAAACGATATACGGTTAATTGGCGCGACCGCCTTTAATCCGTTTAGCGAATACACGTCTTCATCACGTGGTCAAATGCAGGCAAACGCCATTTCACAACACTATGTGATTAGTGGGTGTAAGCCGAATATGATTCAAACTGGTGCGGATATAGAGTATGGTAGATTCTCTAATTCCATTACCACACCCCATAACATGGTAGTATTTTCGATTGTAAACCGTTATATTCCGTCCCAACATAACGGCATTCAATTGAATCCACAACAAGTCGTTATCTATCAAACATTCGACGAAGGTTCTCGTCCATTATTTGGTATTATCGATATCACACGTTTCAGTTCATCACATCCTAAGTTTGGTTTTGAATATAAACCAACAGAAGAAGCACAACAGATTCGTGTCGGTAACAGTATTCCAAAAGGAACAGTATTATACGATACACCTGCAAAAGATAAACATGGTTTGTATTCACCAGGTATTGATTTAAATACTTTATATTCTTCCTTAGAAGGCACGATTGAAGACTCGATTCTGATTGCAAAAGATGTTGCACCATTACTTAAAACCAAAACATTTACCACACGTGTATTTGAATTAGGTGAAAAAGAATTCCCATTGAATCTCTATGGTGATGATGACAACTATAAAGTCATGCCAGATATTGGTGAATACTGTATTCCTACAGGCCAAGCATATTCAGGTATTGTAATGGCGAAACGAGAATATCGTCCAGACCTATTACCCATCATGTTTACAAAGAAATCTACACGGATTTTTGATTCAGTAACAGATGTACCATTAGATGGTAATGGACAAGAAGCTCGTGTAATTGATATCATTGTATACAAACAACCTAAGACCAATACAGCTGTAGCACCTAAAGTCATGGAACAATTAGATAAGTATGCAAATGCTTATCGTGATTTCTGCGAACGCATTGTTAGCGAATATCGTAAAATCATGGCTAAGACCAATGGCAATGCAGAGTTTACAGATGACTTGACCAACTGATTAAACACTGTATGGCTATTACCAATGAACAAACCAATGATGAACGTACACGTAATGTACCTATTCAAAAGGTTTCAAACTTCAATCGTAAGTTAGATGATATTACTATTATCGTAACAACAGAATACACGAAAGAAGTAGGGCCAGGTTTTAAAATCACAGGCTTACATGGTAATAAAGGTGTGATTGCAGATGTGGTTACAGTAGAACCATCTCAAATGCCTTATGACCCTATCACAGGTATTCGTGCAGATATTTGTATTGGTGTAAACTCTACGTTTAACCGGATGAACCAAGGTCAGACTTACGAAGTTAGCTTAAAAGCAGCCATGTTGGAATTGAAACAATGGGTGTGTAATACAGTTAATCTCAATGAGTCTACACCTAATCTACGTGATAAAGTGATTCGATTACCACGTGATGTACTTGAGCCTATCTTTGCACGTCTGGAAAGATTCTACGAAATCTGTTCAAACAAACATTACGATTTCTATAAATCAATGTCATCCCAAGAGAAGACAGTAGATTTATACCACATGATTCACGAGACGCCAATCATCTGGATGCCTCATGGTAATAATCGTCGTATGTTGCATGTATTTAAAGCATTAAAAGAAGAAGGTTTCTTATCAGACCCAAACTGCTTAAGATTCTGGAATCCTTACAAACAATGTTTTGAAGATACAGCTACACCACAACGCATTGGTCCACAATACTATATCTGTCTTGAAAAGATTGGTGATGATGCAGCCGCAGTATCTACAGCAGCAACACAACCAAATGGTATTATTGTTCCATTGACATCTAAAGATAAAACTACACAACAAATCCGTAAACAGGCTACTAAATTCCCAGGTGAGTCTGAAGGTCGTTTGTTAGTAGGTAGTGGTCCTTCTGGTTTAGCAGCAGTCCTACATGACCGTTCTAATAATCCAGAAACTGTTGATAAAATCTTAACAACGATTTATACAACAGATAGACCAACAGATATCGACGATGTAATTAATCCTAATGAGATTAATATTGGTGCAAATAGACCATTACAAATTCTTCGACATTTTATCCAAACAAATGGTACGAAGATGGTGTATGCTCAATTTGACCCAAGTCAACAAGTATTGTCTAAAATCGATCCGATTACAGGTGCAATCTGTATGGAAATTGATGAGAGTGATGATGAACAACCTAAACAAAAAAAGGTAGTAGGGGTAATAGTAATCAACAATCAAATGACGATGACGATGATAAAGAAGTAGACTTGGATGGAAATTCAGATGAATCAAATGATTCTGATGATTCCGATTCAGTTGAAACTGAAAGCAACGATAACGACTAAAAAATGAATAATAGGTCTGATATATATTATTAATATGTTAGACCTGTTATTTTATAAAGGAAAACAACATGCAATTAGCTGCAAGGAAAATACTAGATGCAAGTCCTGTCGATGTATTAGAGAACTTTGTCGGTAAGTTTAAACTACAGTTTGACGACGGTGAAGTAATTGATACAACAGGGACACAAGTTGCTATCTCACGATACGGATGGGAAATCATTAAAAAGTTTCCCAATGTCCCAATCACTAAAGAGCATTTTATTTCATCTTACATGAAAGACGAACTCTCTTTTACACCAACGTCGTTTCGTTTATTTCTTTCTAAGATTGTAAACAGTGTATTTGATATTTATCCAATGGATACCAATGAAAAAGCATGGGCATTACAGTCTGAAGTATGGGAAGAATACATGAGGGCATTTAATGATATCTTTAATGATGTACAAATCCATCGTGCAAAATACCATATGTCGATGAATATTGAAGACATCTTAGATATTGAATTTGACCCTGAAATTATTAAGATTAAGAAGGATTACCCAGTTAATGCTAATACGGTAAAAGACCCACATTACATTGCCAGTATTTATAAGCGTAAACAAAAGGTAATGACTTCAGAAAGACACAAGTTCAATAACATTTCCATCATGATGCGTTCAAGTGTAATTAAGATTCCACAATTGATGCAATGTTTTGGACCACGTGGTTCTGTAACGGATATCAACTCTGATATCTTTAACGAACCTATTCAAGATGGCTATATGGATGGCTTCCACAGATTGTACGACAGATTAATTGAATCGCGTACAGCTGCAATGTCTTTGAATAACCAATCTGCCCCACTGAAGTTTACAGAGTATTTTTCTCGTCGTGTACAATTCATTGGCATGGAGTTGATAAATCTACATTTTGGCGACTGTGGTTCTGAATACTATTTTGAATTCCAAGTACGAGATAACCGAGATGGTTATGTAATTTCAGATTTGGAATTCCTAGAAGGTATGTACTATGTTGCCGATGAAGTAGAAGTAAATGGTAAATTAAAACCTATCTTAAAACCTATTAAGAAAACAGACCATCACTTAATTGGTAAACGAATTAAAGTAAGAACTATCTTTGGTTGTCAGCATTCTGACCCACAAGGTGTATGTTCTACCTGTTTTGGTCAAGCATCACGTAGTGTACCAAAATATCGTAATGTAGGACACTTTGCTATTATTTCGTTTACACAAATTATTACGCAGTTAGTACTGTCTACAAAACACCATACTTCTTCAGCTATTGGTGCTTTGATTGAATTGACTGACCACGTACAGAAGTTCATGAAAATCATGAAAGATGGTTTGGCTACTGGTTTGAAAGACGATATTAAGAAGAACTTTACTTCTATTAAATTAGTCATTTCCGAAGAAGCTATTGATGGTATTTCTGATATCAGTAATGTACGCGATGTAGGTGTATTGTCAGCAAGACGTACTTCACACATCAATCGTATTAAACTTCTGTTTACTGCAAAAGATGGTTCTGTAACAGAAGAGATTATTGATGTTGTTCCAATTACAGATGTAGGTTATCTGTCTATGGAAACACTGAAGTACATGAAAGATAATGGTTGGACGATTACCGATGATGGTATGGTAGAAATTGAGATGATTGATTTTGATACCAATCGACCAATTGTTGAAATCACTCCGAAACAATCCGATATGTATAAATATGCAAAAGGATTGGAAAAGATGATTAAGTCTTCAGTTAAAGAAATTAAACAGCGTGCTATTTCTGTAACACCTGAAATGTTCTTAATGGAACTATCAGATGCAGTGAATAGTAAACTGGGTATTAATCTATCAATTCTTCAGGTATTAGCATATACTATGCTAGGTACGGATATTGTGAATAAAGACTTCTCGTTACCTAAGCCACATACAGGTCATGGTGTGGGTACGATGGACCAATTAATTTGGGGTCGTAGTTTGTCTGGTGCTCTTTCTTATGAAAAACAAGGTAGACATTGGCAAGCCCTAATTCCTATATCCACACGAATAGGACAGATTGTCCTATGGATGAATTCTTCGTCCCAGAACAAATGGACTTGGAATATTTCAGACTATTAGAACAACCTGAATATACCTATAGTGATTTGATAAATAAACGTTAAGATAACACCACCCCTTCCTCCATAGGGGTGGTGGTTATACACCCTTATGGAGAATAACACATGAGTGCAATGAAGATTGAAGTCTATCCGTTACAGGTTATTATATATCCTAGAAATGCGGATGACAATAATCAGGTTCGCGCATTTGCAAGAAACTACTTGCGATGGAGCGAATACTACGATAAAAGACAAAGAAAGAAAGTGCGCGTACCCATGGCTGGGTATGTATTTTTTACTAACGATAGACGTGAAGTAAGAATCATGCGTACTATGCTAAACGATTTAATCGGACACTTGAAAATGTTCCGATATAGAGAAGGAATTGATTTTCAGATAGAATACAAAGATATTAATAATATTGTGGATGATTACTATCCTACTATTAAAGAAGGATGGAATCCACGTGGTGAGCAACAAGATGTCATTGATTTTTTGTTAGGGTTTGATTCTGGTTGTGTACTAGGACATCTACAAACAGGACAAGGTAAGAGTCTTATTTCGATGTTTGTTATCGAAAAAGATGAAAGAGCGATTTGTTGGCATTATGCGACCACAATACTTAGGTAAAAACCAAGACAGTGGTTGGATTAAAGACTTTTATAAAACTTACGATATTGATTTAAAGAAAGATTTAATCCGTATCCAAGGTTCTGATGAGTTAAAAATCATTTATCAATATCTGTTTAGCAGAAAATAGAAATCCTTATAAAGCAGTTTTAATTTCTTCTAAGACTCTAATGAATTTTTATTAAATATTACGAGGAATACAGTTTAGAAGAATTTAAAAGATTTAGGGTTTAATTGTACACCGCAGGAATTTCCAAAAACTATTAGGTGTAAATGATTTAGTAATTGATGAAGCTCACTTTGACCATCATCTAAACTGTAAGTTTGTTTCTTATTTAGGTGCTAAAAGAGTATTTGGTTTATCAGCTACACCAGTGGCAGATGATAAATTTGTAGACAGAATGTCTAAAACTACTTTTTCCCAGTAGAGAGACGTTATGTGCAAAAAGGTACATGTATCTTATATTCAACCTATAGCATTTAAATATAAACTAGGTAGTTTAAATGGTATTCGTACCGAAGGTTTTAGAGGATATTCTCAAACAGCATTTGAGAAATCACTCATGAAGAAGAAAACATTATTGAAGCAATACTACAACATGATTGTTTCAATTATTGAAGACATTCATTTCCCTAAATACGAAATCAATCCAAACTTTAAATTACTGATTACAGTAGGTACGATTAAGATGGCAAAAGACTTATCTAAGTATCTATCTGAATTATACCCGAATAAGAAAGTAACCAGTTACGTTGAAGATGATACAGTAGATAACTTATATACCAGTGATATTTGCGTATCTACGGTATTAGGTGCAGGTACTGGACATGATATTCCAGAACTGGCTACCGTTATCATGACTAATGCTATTAACTCTACGCAAACTAATCTACAGATTGCTGGTCGTTTACGTAAACTACCTCAAGAAGTAGAACATAGTTTTGTTTATTTAGTCTGTGATAATATTCCATCGCACCGTAATTATGATATAGCCAAAAAGAACACGTATCTTTAAAGGCAAAATGCACCCTGTAAAAGATATAAGTTATGACAACATTTTAACATAACTTATTTATAACCCAGGGAATCGACAAAATGTTACTTACTCAAAAAACTATAGGGAAATTTAAAGTGAAACAAGCTAAACCTGAAATTCCAGTTTTTCGCAATATTGATAAACGTATCTCTCCTACAATTGATATGTTGTACCAGATTAGTAAGAATGGAGAATTCTTTATAACCGGTAAATCTTACCGTGGAAATAAAATGCCTTATGATAAGCAAATACGTATTTATGTTTACCATAGTTTGGCAATGACTCCTATTCCTATCCGTACTTCATTTAAACATTTTAATTCAGTTGTAGATATTTACGAAGACCATGAAAAAAAGGTATTGAGTTTACAGATATCTATATTGCACGTAGTAATACATATGTCGATTACATGGCAATGGGCAAAATAATTGGTGTTTGTGCAAAACAGATTAACCAGATTTTGAAAATCAACAGTTGCTCTAACCAAAGAATTAAAGATACGGTTTCTACATTAGTAGATAAACTACAAAAAGCTCTTCGATAAAAAGACTATACTACTAGACTACCGATTAGGTAGTCTAGTAGTAATAGCATTATATTTATTTTTTTAAACCTATATTATTAAATTGAGAATTGCCTCTTAAACTTTTATATAAAGGAAACTAAAAATGAAAAAAATTACACTTTGGAAAAACTTCGTATTGACTGATGTAGAAAAAGAATACGTTAAGAAGTACGATGGTTTTGATTTCTACTACGCTTATACCGATGATGTTAGTGTATATCGCGCACAGAGAAAAACATCACAATGAATTGAAAGAACAAGGTGATAAAATGATTGCCGATAAAGTTCGTTTGAAATTCATCAATGAGAATACACGTAATCTTCTTCACAAGTTGAAAGACCAGTTGAAAGACCAAGAAAAAGATAAACAATAAATACAGTATTTAAGTTAATTAATAAAAAAATAACATAAAACGACAATCCTCTATTCCTGTTAGCGCAGGAATAGAGGATTATACATGTCGTAGAAAGGAGGTGAAAATAATGGATTCAAGCTATCTTATCCAAACTCTTCAAATTAAGAAGATGATGGGTACAATAACCCAAGAGGAAAATGAGTGGTTAGAATCAGCACTAGCTGCGCAAAACCAAACATTAGATTCATGAGCTAACAACAATTATTACTATCCAAACTAAAAAGTAATAATTGTTGTTATAAATCAAAGAAAGACATTGCTACTAACAGTGTCTTTCTTTTTCCTTTCATAGTAAAGAAGTTAAAGAATTAATTTAGATTAATTCAGATACATATTACTATAGTGGAAAGAGAGGAAACTTTCCACTTTAATTCTTTTTAATAACCAATAAGGAGTATTACTATGGCTATCAAATTCAATTTCCAATATAAAAACTGAAATGTTCACTAATCTTAATATCGAGGTTGAAAAAAACAAAAATGGATTCAAACTCGATATATGCATAAGAACAACATCAGTTTTTCTTAAGAAAGACAGTGAAGAAGAACTGATGTCTAATCTGACATTCTTTGGCGGTTATCTTACTGACAAAGATAAAATCATTGTTAAGTATATTAACCCATCACTTAATGCTATATTTAAAGTAATGGGTTTCTTCTCTAAACAAGTACGAGAATCAACTAAGGAAATAATGAACATCGATAAACGAATCTTGCCGCATGAAAAACTTCATGCAGTGCAATTTCGTAACTTCAATATCGATGGTCGTACCATCCGTGAAGTGAATGCGGAAATCAGCAATCTGTACTTTGCTAATCCAAAGCAACAACGATTGGCTGATGAAATCAAACAAATTCAATACGAAGCAGAGGTTGATGCCTATTGCTTCGATTTGATTCGTGGTGAGACTGGTATCAAAACTGTCGAAAATATCGTAGACATTCTTGTAACAGCTTACCCACAATCACTGGAAGTTTGTAAAGACCGTTACGAAATTCACTTCGACGTGGAAAATCGTTTAGAGTACATCAAAGAAAACTTCCATATGTTCAAACCTATTATGGCTTAACATAAGGATAAGTAAATAGACTAGGGAGAACATCCCCTAGTCTATTTTTTTTTAGTTATTTTTTTGTCTTCTATATTCTTCTAACATATTAACCATAGTCGGTGCATTAAATAATTGACAAGATATTTCTACAGCATTAACAAAGCCACCACTCATGTTAATACCACTTTGTCGTCTCCATCTTTCGTCTACATTGTCAATACTGATTAACTCTTTAGTCATGGTTTCACGAGAAGTATTTAAAGCACTATTGCCATTTGGATAACTAGAGGTTACGTCAATGTCGGCATTGTCTCTAAATACTAATGTTTTTAAACCACGAGCATCCTCAAATAGATTATTACCTTCAGCAATTAATAAATCTGCCCTTAATGTAATAATCCAATCATCACGGCCAATTAACTCACTGTCTAATGGTATTTCATTATTTGCGCCGCCTGTACCATAAGCATAACCTCTTTCTAGATTAAACCAATGCATGTCATCCGCTAATCGTTTAGGTTCTGAATCAAAGTCTTTATAATCACTAGATTCACATGCTGATACGACACTATGTGAAATATCCATAGTTTGTTCATCTAAATATTCTAATGCAATACAGTCGAACTTATTATAGATAACATATTCAAATGGATAATTACTTTTGCATGAAAAATATGCCAATCCACAGTACCAATCAAATGACTACTTTCGTCAAACTTTAATTTACGAATCTTACTGTTTCGATTAGCTCTAGCAATTTCTTTTTCAGACATCCCAGGTTTAATCTCATCTGGAAATTCAATAGACAAAATATAATCCAATGAATACTTAGGTAACTTACCTTTATGTTTACGAGAGTTATAGTAGTAACACATACTATCGATAAAAGTAAAACTAGCAGGTACATTGACTTGTGGCCACTTTTCAAAGTTAGCTAAGTTTTTCCATACACCTTTTTTACTTAAAGCTGATTCTTTACCAGGATTATAATCAAAGAATCTAAAGGGCAGGAGGTACAGATGGGTCGGATAATATATCAGATACTTTAACATCTGCTCTTTCACAAGCCTCAATGGTTCTACGTACATCGTAATCCATATTCCAAGCACTAATAAAATCAGGCTTAATCTCATGTGCTCTTTCAAAGATTTTCTTGACGACTTCGATTTCAGAATCCACTACATAAAACTCTTGCTTAATGTTTCTTTCTTTGTTTACTTCACCTAGATAAATCTCATCGTATTTATATAAAGTTTCTAATGCTTTCTCTTTAGAGATATTAGGAAACTTACCACGAATAAAGTTAATATCTACTACAGTAACAACAATATCTTTCATGGATAATGTCGCCATCTCAATATGCTCGTATTTTTCTTTATTACGGATATTGGTTTCCACGTCAAATGCTGCTACGTCTGCTAACTTCTCGGTCTTACTGGCTAACTCACCATGATTATACTTATACTTTAATTCAGCAGAAGAACTTAAATCAGTACCGTAAACATAAGGGCCTCTTAGAATATCAGAAGGAGAGATACGTTGACCAAAGTTCTTAATACCTAGAGAATTCATTGCAGCACCTAACATCTCTTTTCTAGGTACACGAATCTCTTCACATTCTGAAATAGGAAAACGCTCTTTCTTTTGTTTATGGTTTCTATTCTTAGGCGTACACACCCAGAAAGTCTTTTTAAAGTTTTTAATTAATTTGATTTTTCTATCTACTGTACCATCGTCAAGATAATCAGTAATCTTAACCAAATGTACATCTGTTTCTCTATTACCAATCTTTTCACTTAAGACTGCATTCTTAGCAGCATTGTTTGCTAAGTAAATAACATTACGACATTGAGTACCAATTACTTCAGCCATTTTAATTTCCTTTTAAAAGTCAAGTCTATTCATATTTTTTAAATACAAAAAAATATATTAACCAAATAAAACGAAAGATAATATGAGAACACCGTATAATGTTATACTAAAAAGGATGGTTAAAATGAGTTTATTTGATGAATCGTTAGAGTTATCTAACGAGATGATGGTCAATGAAAACAACTGGTCAATGATAAAATCAGGTTTTCATGAAGAATTGACAAAAGCAATAAAGATAATTATTGATACAGAAACACCTCGTACTTTTTATCGTAGTAAAGAAGCACAAAAAAGAATTACAGATGTGATTGCTAAACACACAGGTATTAATGTAAATATATCAGCAGAGCACCGGTGCTTTGCAATGATGCCACCTGATTTAAATAAAAATCACACTTTAATTGATTTTGATCAAAGAATGTTTTTTGATAATGAAGAATTAAAAAGACAACAAGGAAGTATTAGAGGGTCTGTAGATATTAAAAAAATTTTAAAATCGGTGGTGATTTTAAAAATGTAGTGGTTGATTTATTTATTGGCCCAGACATGATGTGGCCAGGATATTACAACAGTAACGCGTTAATGACACCTGCTGAAATTTCAGCAGTTATTCTACATGAAGTAGGACATATGTTTTCTTACTTTGCATTAGTAGCACACACTTATTCTATTAACTTACCAATGCTTGGTACATTGAACCGTATCGCTAATACAGAAGATGCTGATAAAATAGAAATCATTCTAAAACAATGGAATAGTAATGAAACAACACTGACTAAAGTAGATACGAAAGAACTATCTGGTAAACGTAAAGAAGTTATTGTTACAGCTATTGTATCTAATCATGTTCAAGATACAAAAACACTTATGTCACAACGAGAATACGAAGAAGTTAATACAGAACACTTAGCTGATAAGTTTGCAGTAAGATGTGGTGCAGGTGGTGATTTATCATCAGGTCTGAATAAAATCTTAACACTATATGGCGTTAGGTCTACAATGACTATGACTGGTTTTGTTATCAATGAAATCATTACAGGTATTGTTTTACTCATGATGTCAGCATTTACCGTTGTTGGTATGGCAATGATTTTGCCTGGTATTATTGGATTAATTATCACTATTGAGATATTTAAATCGACATCTAACGCAGGTGATGGTACCTATGATACAGAAGTAAACCGTTTTGGTCGTATGCGTAACGATATGGCCACTATGCTTAAAGATAAGAACATCGATAAAGCAATAGGTAAACGTATTCGTGATGACATTAGTCGTATTGATAAAAATCTTAACTAACTATAAAGAATATAAATCTTTAATTGGTTCGTTTGCAGATATGATTATACCTAGTAAACGTAGACTATTGTCTCAAACAGAATTCTATAAAGAATTAGAAAAAGTTAAGCTCTAACAATCTATTTGTTGCAGACTTATGATTTAAGAAATTTAAAAATAAAAAGGAATTAATTATGTCTTTATATTCAGATATCCGTTCACTTGCTGATACTAACTTTCAACAAGAGAGTCGAGATGCAAGGCGTAGCATTTGCTGTGGCTTTTAGCACTAGCTGTTAAATATATTAATACAGTAGATGGCAACGATACAGGTGAAAAATACATATCTACAATATGTTTATAAACCAGCTTCTGAAACAATTTCTTTAATCAATGAAAATGTTTTAACAGATATTCGTTATTGCGTAGATTTGACTAAGAAATTATTTATCATGATGTACAATGTTAAATATAAACCTATCTCTATTAACGATAGTGGTTCTTCACTGTTGTCTGTACTATTTGATGCGGAAAGTTATTTCCCAGCAGATACTTTGGAATTTTTCAAACAAAATAAAACAGGTATCATTAATATCTTTAATCGTTTAAATCAAGAATGATGAGGGTATTGACATGAGTATTTTTGATGATGACTTAGAAGGTATCGAAGAAGAAGTACCTTCTACATTTAATTTAGGTTTATTTGGTGATGAGTCTTCTACTGATTCTGATGAAATAGAAGTAGAAGGTGAAGATACTTCAGTAATCGAAGTTAATGTAGATTTAGGCCCTGGATTATTTTCTCCAGAAGTTTCTGTGGAAGGTCTTTTTGAATTTGCTAAAGCTAAAAATGCTTACCAAGAGCAAGCTGAAAATGCCCAATATTCTAGGGCATTGAATAAAGAAACAGACGAAGAGATTGAACAACGCCACGCTGATAAAGAAGCTAAAGAGCAAGAAAAACAGGCTAAGAAAGAAGAACGTAAAGAAAATCGTAAGCAAGCATTAAAAGATTTAGGTTCTGATTTAGTTGAAGCAGCAAAAGCTACAGGCAAAGGCGTTAAAGAAGTGGCGCGCATTGCTTATAATCTTGCTACTGGTTCTAGTAAGTGACGTTAAATAAATTAGATACTCCTACAGAAGTAGGAGTATCTAATTATATAAGTTATTTTATTTTTTTCGCTTCTGTTATTTTTTTCTAGCAATGTAATTTTTACGAAGTTCTTCCAATTTCTTCTGTTCTTCTTCACTTAATCCATTATGTTTTAGGAATAAAATGAGGGACCTGTTTTAAAAATCATCCTCAGTTGTATTTTTCAAATAAATTCATTTTATTAACCTTTCTATCTAAAAACCTATGAGTGTAAAAACCATTTTCATAGAAATAAAAAGGAAATTGATATGTCTAGTAATAAGTATTCTTGGGATGATGTAGATACCACTACCCCAATTGAACAACATAAAGAAAGTAGTGAGCCATCGGGTCAGTCTTCTGATACTGAACCTACTACTAATAAAAGCAATACTTCTATTGAAGAGATTCTAAATGCTCCTACAGAAGCGATTAACAATACTGTAGAGCAATTAAAAGAAGTAGAACATTCCGAAGATGAAGTAAGTAAATTAGAATCTTCTAATGAATCTTTACGAAATATGTTAGTCTTTATTAAAGATAAAGGATGTATCTCTCGTGAAGACCGTACTACGATAATTGAGATTCAACCAGATATCCCATTAGAAGAAGCAAGTGAATATACTTCTACACCATCTCATCATTTGTTAAGTGAAACTGAAGAGACTATTCAAGAGCAGATTTGTACAAACGAATGTGCAATTAACCAGAAACTGGCTAATGATTACTATAATACAGCATTGCGTTTGTTAACTTATGGTGATAACCGACCAATGGAAGATGATAGCCTAGAGCCTCAAGCTATTATGGTGATTAATGATAAACTGGGTAAAGTATATGGTAAGGGTGAAAGCCTGTCACTTCGTTTAACTAGTGTTCGTGCTATTTTAGATAAAATCTACGCACAATTAGTAGAAGAAAAACGACAAGCTCGTGAAGACATTAATCTAGCCATTTACGATAAAGAAGTTTTAGAAGCTGTAGAAACACGTCACGATTGTGTAGCTGAATATACTAAACAAGACCCAGAAACAGCAGGCTATTCATTCTTATTCAATGAATACGATAATCCTAAAGTTAATAAAGTAACATTAGAAGAGTTTATCGAGTCTAACTTTAAAAACGATTAATTCACCATTTAGTTATCTTGCTTACATGGTAAATAGTAGTCGCATTGGTGATTTAATGGATGTTATCTATTTAAATGGTGATATCTTCGATCAAAGTTTTACAGAGAAACTAGATAACTGTGGACATGAGTTAAGTGGTTTGTATAATAGTATTGCACAATGGGTTGAAACAAGAAGCTCTGAAGCTAATACAGAAATGAAAAAACAAATTGCTATTACAACTAATGCAGTGAATAGATTGCTATTTGGTAACTATTGGAATCGTAAATCTATCGATGAAGTGCTTAAACCTATAGTAAAAGATACCAATGGTAAAAGCTTATTTGGTAAGCAATGTTTAGAAATCTTAAATTCTAACTTCAATAGACTTGAACATACGATTGTTGGCGCTTCTAGTTTGTTAATTAGTGATGTAAGTAGTACTAAGATTTATCTAGATTGGTATAATGATGTCTTAACTAAATCTATTCAAGATAACTTAGTTAAAGGACAAGATGATGATACTTACGCAGCATTGTCTGTTTTGAATAATTTAACTAAAGAAGTAATTCGTTATATTAGTTATTCATTCTTGACCAAAGCTGTAGCCTATAATCAATTGTATACTTTCTATAATAGCTGTAAAGATGCGATGGCATTGGTATTAGACTCTTAGGTCAATACAGTGAATCTGAACCAAATGAGACTTTCTCTAAAGAGATTAATAATTTAGTACGTCAATTTGGTTTACAATGTAAAACAGTAGCTGAAGAATTTAGAGCATAAAGATAATTACTCTACTACCCTTAATTGGGTAGTAGAGTAATATTCTTATAGTGATTTAATTCTTTCTTCTTCGCTACTATGTACTTTGAAGTTGAAAGTAACGTCTTCATCAACAGATAATGTTTCATCTGATTGAATAGTTAGTTTTCTTACGAATAGTAGCGCGTTTACCTTCATCTAACACTGTAAATGAAATAATACGGTCACTACCACCTAAGTTACCTAATGTTAAACCAATAACATCATCACCGTGTTCTTTTACGAGTTTAGAAACAATAGTAGAAACAGAAACTGTCTCTTTACTGATTTCTTCATTCAATACACGAATAGTAGCTTCTTTAATTTTATTAACCACATCAATGTTATTATATACTTGACGAGATACAGTTAAGTTAATTTGTAACGATTGTGCTGCATTGATATAAGTCTCAATACCTTCGTTATACATTACTTTTAACTGACCCATAGTCGCTGAAGGATAATAATAGATACCAGTCTGTTCTAGTGTTTTCTCATTAATCGGTGTTAAGTCAGAGACAATCCAGTCTATAAACAAGTCTACTAATTCATTACGATATTCTGTTGCAATATCGTCAGTAGCAAACCAATAAGTAGCATCAATCACCATCAGTTCTAAACGACGGATGATATCACGAGGTCTATCAATAATAGGTTGACCGTTATTGTCCAGCATAATATCGCCTTGACGGTGTTTCCAAACTAACTGACCATCGTTATCTACCATTTGTTCACCTTTACGGTGTACTAGATTATATTTAACAGCACCATCTACAATGTTAATAATAGAACCTGTTACAGCATCCTTAGCATAGACATCTTCTTCGTATAACATAGGAACGTTTTCAGTATAACGTTTATAAATAACTTCATCAGCATAGGTTCTTGCACGAGACCATAACCATTTCAAATGATGTCCTAAACGAATACGGATACTTCACTCAAGATGACTTTAGCATCATTCTCTAACAAATGGGTACCTACTTTATCATCTAAAGTAATACGACTCCAGCCATCTACATTACCATAAAAACCAAATAACAATTCAAAATTATTATCTAACTCAATAGGGATATCTAAATCACTAGAACCTTTTAGAGATAAGTTATTAACAATCAAACAATGGTTATCATCTAAGTCAAAATTAGTCACCAATTCAAATTCGAAGATAGGTTCTTCATCACTATTTACCCACTAACCTACCATTTAGATAAACGTCGTTTTTATCCTGATAAGGCTTAACTAACAATTGTGCCCAAAGTCTATCATCTGGTAATTTCTTATAATCAGAATTAGACTTCATCTCTACACGAATAATATAACCATTTTCAGAACGACGAATACTATACTTATCAGAAACAGTCAATGAGATAGGAATCTTATTGTTACTTTCATTATAGTATTTAGTAATGGCTTTAGGTGAGTCTAGATAATAAGCACGTAGTTTAACAGTATCGTCTTCATTATCGACAACATAATGAAATGGTGAATAGAACATTTCTTTACTATTCACTTCTTTGGCTCTATTTTCAGCACTCAAGTCCAAAATACGTTTGATTTCAGTATGGTCTAACATAGACATCTTACCATTATACATGGAATAGATGGAGTTAGGCATAATGGTTACACGTTTCTCATTGTCTTTTACAGTGCCAGTACCTACTAAACCTGAAATAGTCGTAGTCAATGTTTCAATAGAAGCAGCAGCAGGTGTAATCAAATCAGAGTTTTCTGGTTTTGGCATACCACGTACTGCCCAATAAGCACGGTTAGTAACATAATCTACAGATTTAATAATCTTAAAGCTACTATCTAAAGAATGGTCAGTTAATGCAACATGACTAACAGGAACTTCATTAGGACCTACAGTATTATTAATTACACGGCTACGTAGTTCCTCAAATGTCAGTGGGTCACGACCTTGGTTAACATAGTCTCTACTAAAGATAATAACACTATGTAAAGAAGTTAGCGCACTACTGAATTCATCTAGTTCACTGTAGTCACGATTTTTAGAACCTTGTGGGAAAAAATCGTAACTATATTGGTCTAGCGTATATGCATCTAAGTTCATGTCTATTTTACCTAAGGTAGTATAGATGTTTAGTTTAACACGACCGCCTAATGAACCAGAAACCACAGGGCTTGCAGCTGGATTAGTTAATTGGTTATATACTTTAGGAATAGACATTGACAAAGTAAAGTCTTCTGTATTCTCTACCAGTTTTAATACAGCTGTAGGTTTATATAAATCGTAAATATCAGGACAATGGGTAGTTGTCATCTCTTTCCATTTAGAAACACCATCACCATGAAATACTCGAGCATAGTAGTAAAAGTCATCAAATGTCTTAGATAATGTAATATTCATGTTAGCAGTGATATTATCCTCAACAGTAATCTCACGTACTTGAATCATTTCCAATACAATAGAAAGACGTTTAGCACCAGCCATTGCTTGAGATACTTCGTGATAAGCAATATTACTAGACAATGTTTGGATAGGTGATTTTTCAGTAGTATCGTAAGTTACCCTAAAACCACCATGTTTTAATTGTAAAATGTTGACAGGGTAGTCTAACATAAAGTCAACTTCACCTACAGTGATTCGCATACCTCGTGGAATACGCAATAGGTTACCACTACCATCTGGTAAAGGTTTTAATACTTGTAGGATTTCACCATAATCGAACGAAACAGCAAACTTAGCTTTAGCAGGTAAACCAAATACACCCACCCAATCTAAGTCGCTTAAGTGATAATACAAATCTTCATGTGTTTGAGCAGATACAGGATATTGTCTACGGTTTAATAACCATGCTTTATTGACAGCACCTGCTGTTTGCATGGCAGACATTTCAAGACATAAAGCAACAGGGTTTTCTGCCGAGATAATACCGAGTTCATTGTCTAATACTTTTTGAATAGTCTTTAATGCGTCTCGTTGCAATCGTGCTGGAGAAGCAGAATAGCTAGATACATTTTCTACAATATCCGAAATTAAATCGGCATGTATAGCTTCAGTCATTTTTAATTCCTCTAATAATTAATAAGGACCAATATTACTTAACAGAATAATATCTTTTTGGCTTTTACCATATCCTTAGTTGTCCACCATTCTAGTTCACGTGAAATAGGATTAATTCTAGGATAACAATAGTTATTAAATATTGGTTGGTATTTCTTAGACACTTTAACGTAGAATCTTTCACGTCGTCCATTTGCCATGTTTGGATTAAATAATGTCACAGTATTATTAAATTGCTTAATTAAAATTTCATCCAAATAAATTGCACCAGAACAAGCAAATTCAACATCTACTGTTCTATCAACATAAGGTCTAGGATTGTCAGTTGGATTAGAATAATCGAAGTAAGGACCGATGTCTACGCTTCTTGGAATCGCATATCCAGTCGCACCCATTTCTTCTACGAATGTTCGGGTCTCATCCATTATGAGGCGATAGATTCTACAAGTGTAGTCCATTCTGCCGTTACCTAAATATTCAGGCCATGGCATCATGCCATATGTTTGATATAAGACAAAACCAATATATTGAATCCAATAGTAATACAGATATAAAGTGGCACTGCCTTTCATGGCGTGCAAACTTAAGTTTAAACTATATTCTGTATTATAGGTACTAGGGCCATCTGCCATGATGTGTACTTCTTTTAGAATACCGGCAGGAGTACTATGGATACCTAGACCACTAGAAGGCCATCCTGTTAATGATTTTACTAAGTTATCAGAAACAGCAATAAAAGGGTAATTTGGGTCAACCAGATTAGAATTAGGATGACGTGGTAAATCACTTTTACCTAGTGAACCACCATATTCAATTTCTTCCATTCTTTTCGCTAAACGTGGTGATAGTATCATTCGTATAGCGTGCATAAGAGAATTCTTATTCTCTGTTAGTAATGGTACCATCTTTCTTTCAATTTTAATATTGGCAGAAGATAAGTTTAAATCTGGTCGAGTAGTAAAGATATATCCTGGTTGATTGGTATTTGGTTTAATCATGGGTGTGTTAGCAAGAATATTAGGACCTTTAAAGGTATCTGCCATTGCACTTGACACACTAAAACCATGTTTCATTTTTACAAGATGGTCTATAAAATCAACGGTATTGATAAGAAATTTTTCGGAAAATCCTGTTAGCCTACCTTCGCGTAGTTCTTGCTCTAAGAACTTTTCGACACTATGTACAGAATCTGACATTTTATTTTTAACCTTTCTATCTAAAAAGGAATTCGTTATGGATATTGCAAATATGGGTATGACCGCAGTAGGTGCAATCGGTAATCAGCTTAAAGCAAATGCTGCTAAAATGATTGCATCTGATTATAATAGCGTTACTTCAAAATCATTATCACAATACACTACAGAATTACAATTACGACCTACATTTGCTATTGAGACAGAGTTACTTAATGACTCGAATATGGGTACATTAATTCAGACAGGTCTAGCAAATTATGCAGGTTATTATATTGTTGCTTTGTCCATTGATAATACTATCAATGGTGTAAGCATTGGTAAAGCTCTGGGTAAATACTCACCTACACGCGATGCGACAGGTGAGGCTATTCGTTTAATGGGTCAGACAGTAGCTACTGTCTCCACATCTTCATATAAACCGGCCATCGTAAGTGGCAACACTACCTTATCTACACTAAGTAATAAGATTAGTGTACCAGCGATAATTCCTAATTTACCTAGTAAATATCTAGCTAAATTGGAAGTATCTACTGAAGCAACATATTATCGAGTAAACCCAGAAGCAGAAGCAGAAGATATTGCCGAGGGTGTGTTTAACTATCATGAAGGTGCAGTTACTTCTGCTAACAGCGATGTATCTGATGAAATTAATAAACTGGCTAACCTAGCAGCCGGTCGTATTTTGACAGTTGATGTATCTCGTGAACAAGCTAAAGCTAAAAGTAAACATGTTATTGAAACCAGAACTGAAATCTATTCGTTCTAATATGTTGGTTGAAATTGCGGGTATTACTAAGAAACCTAAATCCATGCGTGAGCGTTTAATTGCTTACTTTGACCGTGGTACCATTAATTCTGCCTTTGACTTATTGGTTTGCCGTGACTTGATTGAAGCACACCGTCGTAATCTAGTAGAAGATACTACTGGTTATTACGAGAAAACACATAACCGCAATGTAAATAATAAAACTGCTGCTATGTTAACAGGTGAGTTCTCCGTAGGTACTGTTGCTAATACTTGGATTATCTCCGATGCTACACGTACACGTATCCAAGCAACTATTGGTGCTAAATTGGATAACAAACGTGCTCGTGATAAATTCTTCGAAGAATCCGGTATCATGACTCTGATTGTTTATAATCAAGACTACCAACGTATTTTCATTTACAATCACGGTATTGACGATGTATCTGAAATTTCTATGAACTATCTTGAGAAGAAAGCTAAATCCGATTCATTCGATATGGATGTATTCAAAATGCTCTCTCAAGGTTCTGCACCTATTATTTAAAAAGGATATTTAACATGTTTGGTAATATTTTAAGTAGTTTAATGAATACCTTTAAATCTGATGATATTTCAGATACCTTAATCGATACACGTAATCGTATTCGTGATGGTGCTCTTGAAGTGGTACAAAGCTGTATCCAAGATACTCAAAATGTAGACTTCAGTAAAAACATGGAATATAAATCTACACTTGCAGCGATTCATCGTAACTATCCACGTGGTACTGCAAAATTGGAATTGTTCCAAGCTTATGGTTTAATCTTGAATAACTGCGATAAACATCTGGATGAGTTGATTGGTTTAGTAACAAAATACTTTACTAAAACAGTGGATAAAGATTCCATGACTTATGCTCGTGGACAAATCATGGCTCTAGGTAAGACGATTGATTTCGTAGGTGATTTTATTCCTAAACACTGCCGTTATGTTATTGTTAAGCAAAACGAACTAGCAGGTGGTTTGAAAGCTGAAAAAGTAATCTCACGTGGACAAATCAACTACATTAAAGAAAACACTGTAGAGTTTTACAAAGCATTGGTTTCTTTAGCCAGTATTAATATTGGTGAAATTGAGAAGATGTTAAAAGAGATTCCTGATGTTGTTATCAGTGAAGATGGTGCTGAAACAAAAATGTTTAAACAACATAAGCTAGACCCATCTGGTACTTTGAATAACTTCTTATCTGCTTCTACTAACCCATTCTATTATATTGGTATGGCAATTGTAGATTATCAACACAACAAATATAAATTGGCTAAAGAAGAAGTAGAATCTATTAAGATTGAATTGGAAGCCATGAATAGCCAATTGGCTAATGGTCAAGTAGATGCTTATACTGAACGCCAACGTGACCTGGCTATTGAGCGTATGCAGAAGTTAGAGTATCAGATTTCTAAATACGAAGAAAAAGCACGCAATACCAAATACTAAGAAAGGAATAACAAATGCATATTCAAGAAAAGAAAGTCATTTATATTCCACGTAAACAGTACCCATTAAATAAAGAAATACCTGTGCAGATGATAATGTCCGTTGTTTCCCAGTAGACAATACTCATTCCACTTATGGTTTGGTTTACAATGCTCTTTACGAGATTGAGCAAGATACTAAGAAATACAATGGTTATAACCAACCTAATATTGTTTGTAATGGTAAAGGCCCTGGTATTGTATTTCTAAATGGTATTGGTGATGTTGATATGGTTTATCAAACTTATACTCGACATCCAGATTGGTTTAAAGGTAGTTCTTTAGAAGCACTGAAAAACCGTGAGACTGTTTACAACCTTACTTATAATCTATTAAGTAGTGACTGGTATAATCTGTTAAGTAACTACGCTTCTACTGGTAAATTGGGTTATAATGAATTCATGGCATTTGCTGATGCCCTAAAAGAAATTGGTATTGTTCGTCAACCTAAAGACAAACCAAGATATACATTGAAACAACACTCTCGTCGTCAAGATGAATTTTATACTGAACATCAAATTACTCATTTTGAACTGGGTTCTATTATTAAGTATGTTCCAGAACTACATGGTAACTTTGATGACATTGTATTTGGTGAACCAAATAAAATCAATACTGCTAATCTGATTCGTCATTGTATTGGTTACGGTGGTACTGGTTATTTGGTAGAATTGTTGAAAGTACTGTATGGTACTCGAACCATCGTAGGTTCTGACCCTTATAATTTACTATTAAGTAAAGGTAGAGAATAATGGAAAATGATTATATGTTACTAGGTACACGCCTAGTGGTTAAGAAATAAGTTAAAAGGAAAATAAAATGAGTTTATTTGATTTGTCTTTGGAAGAAGATAAAAGCATGGTAACTTCTGGTGTAGAAGGTGAATATGAAGAACCAGAAGAAGTACATCCAGAAGCAGCCGGTGCTGAAGGCGAACAAGTTGAACATCTGTCACGTGTATTGAATACTATTGATTCATTAGAGTCTGCTCGTGTAACTTACATGAACATGAAACGAAATGAAGCAGAATACGGTATCGAAGGTATGCGCGAACTGAATAAAGTTCTTTCTGAACGTATTACGTTAGCATATCAAACAAACGGTTTGAAAGAAGAATTCCCTGTACATATTTCTACAGAATCTTTCTCTACATTACATGGTTCTCGTAATGCCATTACACTGGCACTAGAAGAACTAGATGGCCGTATCCTTGGTTTGTCCACAGAAGCTAACCATTTCTTTGCACGCTTCTGGCGTAATACTAAAGAATTCTTTAGTCGTGAGTTTAATCGCATTGAACGTATTAAAGATGATATTAGTACATTGATTAATGAGATTGAACAATACGGTGAATTAAATGGTACTGGTAGCCTAGTCGTTAAAAATGGTTCTGCTTTGACTATTGGTGGTAAACTAGCATTAGATAAAGTAGTAGCTAATGTAGCAGAAGGCATTAAAAACCAATTTGGTAATGGTCAGTTCATGGAAGATTATTTCTCTGAACTTCAAAAGTCTTGTCAGTTCTTCAATACAATGAATTGGAGTGATGGTAAGAGTACTGCTAATAACATGGAGAGAAAAAACTTCTTTAAATTAGGTCGTCCATTTAAAGAAGTATCTCATGGTGATCGTAAGTTCAATAATTACGAATGGGAAATTTCTGATTTGAACTCAATGGTTGTCCCAATGCCTAAAGGTAGTGATTCATTGATTCCTAGCTCCCCTTATGCCGATGCTAATAAAACGCGTATGGAACTTTCTGGTAATGCTGCTACTAAAAGTTCATCTGACAGACAATTACCTTACGTTGGTAAACAACAGTTGTTGAAAAGTTTAAATACTTTCTTGAACTGTTTAAATGATTTACCAGATGCATCTCAATTTAACACATTGACTTCTAATATGAAAAACGTATTGAGCAATTAGTTAAAATGAATATGACATTGAAAAACCATCAGCTCGATAGTACTGATTGGAATAGTGATGACTGGGAAGCATTAGCTGGTAGCGTAGCTATCCCAGCCATTGTGTTTATTCTACTGGGACCTGCTGGTATTTTAGGTATGTCTGTTGGTAAAGGTATTAACACCCTCTCAAACCCTAATTAACCACATTGCATCTGACGGCGCTAAACACAATATTGCTCGAAATAGTGTTCAGGAAATGGGTGGTTTTGTACGTGGTGGTGTTCACGGACTCGAACACACTCTTATTAACGGTTTGTTCTTGAAAAAATATACCAATTCGTTTGAGAATAAAGTTACCTTATTCTTTATTGGTACCTATCGAGAATTGTACACTGTTATTAAATCAACAGCGAATGCTTTTGTTGAATTATGGTTATGCTTCTATTGGTAAATCCAATAAAAACTAATAGCTAATATATTTAGATACTACACGGATATCCGTGTAGTATCTATTTATTATTATGTTTTTAATACATTATAAAATAATTCAGATATATACTACTATAGTGGAAAGAGAGAGGAATCTTTCTAATTTAATTTATTCAACAAACAAACTTAAGGAGTAAGACTATGTTCTTGACATTAAACGTATCTAAAGAGACATTTGAAAACTGGGTTTCTGTAGCGAAAGAAACTCGCGAAGCAGACAATTTCTACGACACACCTCATGGTCGTAGATATATCTCTGGTGAAATCTTTCCATCAATCGTTACACGTGTAACCAAGTTTTACAATCGTGAAGACAATGAAGTTAAGTGTGGTTGGGTTACATCGGAAGATGTCGCTCAATATACTACATGCGGTGGTAACACATGGGGAATGAAGAAAGACGGTGAATCTTTCATCGCCTACTTCTCAGGTCGTCGTTCACGTATTCGTGACTTCATCAACATGATGAAGGACAGCGATTCATACTTCACCAAAGAAGCTGAAAAGGTGATTGTACATGAATCGGCTGCTCCCGCTGATATGAAATGGTGGGAAATCAAAGACGAGTATCTTGAGCGTAAAGCAGTTGAAAAAGAAGCTGCCAAAAAACGCGCTGCTGACAACCGCAAACGCAGTGACCGCAAGTTCGCACAAGAGAATAATCCCTTTGCAGTATTGAAAGGGGTTGTAAAAGGATAAGATTAATAGAGTAGAGATAACCGTTTGGTTATCTCTACTCTATTCTACCTTTTCTTTTTTTAATCTAATTTAGGTAAATGACCTTTTTCAGTAGCTTTCTTTAAGTAAGACATAAATTTCTTACCAGTCAACCAAACATCTTTATCACGTTTTGTAGCTTTCTCATAAAGCTTTTTAGGTAAGATGTTTTTTTAAAGCACTAATCATTTCAGATTTATCCAAATGATTACCATAGTCTTCTAATGTCACTGGCTTTACCAAACATACCAGAGAATGACGTATGAATCATGATAGTAGAATTTGGATTAATATCGTACTTATAAGCTAATGGTAGTAATTTTGTAAAGATAACAATCGCTGCTGAACAAGCTTGACCTGTAATGTATAACTCTAAGCACCCACCTTTCTTACTATATTCTTGGATACAGTAAATAATCTCATTCATGATGTGTACATAACCACCAGGTGAATTAATAAAGAGTTTAATGGTTGCGTTAGTAGGGTGTTCTGTAATGATGTGTAAATCGTTTAAGAACTCTTTCTGTGTATCATCGTAAATACCACCAGAAAGATAAAGAGAGTATGTTTTAGCAACACTGTGCTTAACAATGGTGTTAGATAATTCTAATCCTGCCATTTTAATTTCCTTGTTTAATTGATTTTGTGGAATCATTTAATGTAATATTATACATTATAATATTCCCTCTGATTAGCATTAAATACTATCTCGGTAATATCTTCGTCTATATCCGACATATAGTAAATTTTACTGGTACTACCACTAATATCTAAATTAGTAGTAATACGTTTTAAGATGAAGTCTTTAAAGTTATAATTACAATAACCGTCTTCTTTAATCATGGTAGAAATCTTAAAAATCAAATAATTCTGTAATTCTACCATATTTATCTTCACCGAAGAATGTAAGTACGTCGCCTTTATCGAAGTTAGTTATATAATCACCGTGTTCTTTAGAGAAATGGCACAACAGATAACTAAACCGTTTGAAGCTTATTGAACGTATTTTCTTATATTTAATACATTTAATAGCTTCTTTAATGTAATCATTATACTCACTAATTAATTCAGCTAACTCACTTTCTTCTTTTTCGATGGATTCTTTTTGAGTCTAATTGATTCTTTCAACTTATCTATCTTTTGCTGAAAGAATATTGATATCGTCTTTAGTATCCATTACTTTTAATCCTTAAATTAAGACTCAATCTTAGACATAACGTTGATATCTGTACAAACCATAGTACCAATACATGTTACAGAGCTTTGTGTCTATATTAAATTCTTTATTTGAAATAAATCCTTTAATGTAATAAAGATTACCTTCACCAGAATCACTAATCATGGTTTTAATCTTATCAAATTCTAATTCGTATATCTCAAAATTATCTTTATACTTAGGTAAATCAGAACACTTAATTGCATCTATTCTAGTCAGTTCTTTATCATCGTCATTATAAAAAAATAGAAGATACTGTTAGGTTCAGATACCCTACAATAACTAATTAATCTAGCTACTTTAGCATAACTTTCTGTCTTAATAGTTTTAATATCATCCCGTGAGATATTTTTAAGATTCAGTATAGATTCAATCTTTTTTTATTGTTTTCTTCAAGCTTAGCCCTTACTTTCGCAATTTCAGATTCTAAGAAATTGTTCTCAGTAACTAGGTATTTAGGGAATGAGTTTTTCATCTAATTCATTTATTTCCATTTTTATACTCTCCGATAATAAGTCTTGTAACTTCTTTACTGTCATTCACTGTAAAATAAACAACACCATTGTATTTGTATTCATTTAATAGTTTACTTTTTTTAAAAGCATAAAAAAATAGTTACAAACAGATATGTATTCACTGTATTCTTCTTCTACATTAATGTCGTATTCTTTAAAAGAATTTCTTTTTAAGTTTAAAATTATATCCAGTAGGTTTTAGATAATAAAAATTCTCCATCCAGAGTATAGAATTTAATATCATCACCTGGTTTATAACCAGAAGGTTCAATAGATTCAATTACTTTTAAAAATCAAAACTACCGTCTGGATTACGTGTATTTGAAACGATCTCTTTAGTATTTATAGTTACTAAGTTATCCAATAAGTCTTTTACATTAGTCGTTTTCTTAATATTCGAAGTAAGTAGATAGTCTCTATTATTAATTTTAGATTCTATTACTTCTAATTCTTTTTATTTTTTTGATTAATACCAATTAGCTGTAATTTTAATTCTGCTTTTTAACCAAGAGTTGTTGAGGAATAATAATTTGTTTATCTTCCATTTTGATTTTTCCTTTTATAAAAAACACTAGTGTTAGTAAAAATACTACTTATATATGGTAAATAGCTAAAGTATTATTTTCTGTTAAGTACGTTATACCGAAACGTATTTTTAACTCTATGTTAATAATACTTTAAAAGATTCTGAGTAAAACAAATTCCAAACAAATTTATTTTTACTAGTTAAAAAAAGGATTTATTATGTCTTTATTTGATAAAAATTATTGCAGGTCAAGTACAAGTAACTAACCTGGACGCTACTGAAGCCAATACTGAAACTGTTGTTGAAGGTTTTGAAGATGTAGCTGGCGATGAAGGTGTTAGCGAAGAAGTAATCGAAACTACTGAAAACTCTGCTGGTGAAGAAACAGTTACTGAATCTGAAGAACTGAACACTGAACTTCTGGACACTCAAGAAGAAGCTGAAGAAGTTGCCGATGTTGAAGAAGAAGTAGAAGAAGCTCAAGAAGCTGCTGTAGCTACTGAATCTTTCTTGGCCAACTTGTTTGCTGCTAAAATGACTGGTGGTTTGACTGAAGTACACTGCGAACTGGCTCACGAACACGTTAGCTACATTTCTGGTCGTCTGGGTGTTCCTGCTGAACACGTACCTGCTCTTGACTTTAGCACTGAATCCTTCGCTACTGTAGGTGGTGTAACAATGAACACCGAAGGTGCAATTGAATCTGTTAAGAACTTCTTCTTGAAAATCTTGGATGGTATCTTGAAAGGTATCGCTTGGATTATGGATAAAGGTGCACAGCTGGTTTCTAAACTTTTCAATAACTTTGAAAAATGAAATCTTATCTCTGCTAAAGTTAAAGAAAAATTGGCTAAAGCTACCGGTACTCCAGAAAACAGCACTTACAAATCTCACGGTGGTGCTTTGTCTCTGTATATCGATGGTAAGTTGTCTACTCCTGGTCAATGTGTGGCTGCTATGCAATCAGTAGCTGATGAAATTGCTAAACGCTGGAATGTTTCTAAACTCGGTCAAGAAGGTGCCGCAGTCGGCGAAGCTACACTGAATGAAGTAGAACAAATTGAGAAAAACGTAGACCGTGGTACTTCTTACGCTGAAAACAACAATCAAAAAGTTGGTGCTTCTCAGTCTGAACATGTTGCAACAGCAGGTGGTGTTTTTGCTAAAACTCTCCGTAAAACCCGCGAACAAGTTCTTGCAAGTATTCCTTTTGTTGGTGGTTCTAAAGTATCTTCTCAAGAAGCAGCTCGCGCCGGTGTTACTTTGAAATCTTCTGAAGAATGCTACCTGTCTACTAAATTGCCTCGCAATAAAGTAGGTGTTACTGTAATTGGTAAATCTGAAAACAACAATGGTGAAAAAGGTAATAGTCAACGCCTGTATTCTCGCATTAACAACTACAAAGTTGCAGAGAAAAGTGGTGATGTAAACATTCCAATTCAAAAACAAGCCGACTTGCAAGCAGCAGTTGCTGGTATCGAAAAATTGTTGAACCAAATGCAACAAATCAAACGTCTGATCGATGCTGCTAAACCAGCCGCTGGTAAATTGAAAAACGTGATTTGGAAACTGCGTACTAAATATGTTGCTATTTCTAAAAAAGCACGTGAAGGTCGTGGCTTCATGGCTAACATTCGTGCTACTCGTGTTTCTATCATGCTCGTTAATGACATGATTGGTATGTTGCGTGAACCTGGTACTTCTTTCTCTACTTACGTATTGTTTGAAGTTAAAGGCCTGTTGGATGTCATCTCTAAACAAGCTGATTTGCTGACTCCGAAAGAAACAAATTAATAAAATGATTTAAATCATGTAAATACTACCCTGCCTTAATTGGTAGGGTAGTATTTATTATTATGTCTTAATGTATTTTTAGATTATTTCAAACATATACTACTATAGTGAAAGAGAAGAGAACTTCTATTTTAACTAATTTTTTTAAGGAGCATTATTATGTCACGCAAAGATAACTTGAAAAAAATACACTAACATGCTTTGCACAATACAGCAACAAAATCTTCTTCAAAAGAGACTGTAGAAGATGCACTCATCGTAGAAGAAGTTACAGTAATTACTGTAACTAAATCCTCGAACGAGGAAGTAGTGGAAGCAACAGAACTTCCTAATACACCTTCAACATTACCTTCTTTTGAAGGTGTCTTCCCAGATACCTTAGATGAAGAGGAAGAGAATGGTGGTAAATTATTTAAAGGTGTCTTCCCAGATACCTTAGATGATTAAGATTATTAGCAGATAGGGTGAACCCTATCTGCTAATAATTTCTATTATCTACTTTTTATGCTATTTATTTTTAAGGAGTTTTAAAATGAAAGTTACTTTTTGATGTAGACAGTATTACTAAAATTGAGAAGAAAAAGACTATTATTGATAATGTCTTTGGATTCACCAATGAAGAGCGTAATCTATTAAATCATCTTTTTATTATATTTTTAGAAAGAATCGCTGTCGATGATGGTGATAAAACTTTTATCTTATTAGATAAAGACAGAGAAAAAGTAATCTGATGTTTATTTACATTACTTGTCTTTATGCTAATTATAAATCAATGGGTGAAGCAGATTTAACGTTTAGCAATATTGATGAAATCAAAGATGATGTATTTGATTTTCTATACAGTCTAAACGATATGCTCGATGATATACCTAATGATAATACCGTCTTCATCGCGTATACTGATAGTAGTTTTTATTTAACCATTGGGAAAAGCTTAATATAAGATACTACTAGTAGGAAGATAACTTCCTACTAGTAGTGTATATTTTTGAATATTTTTCAAACCTATATTATTAAAGTGAGAATTATCTCTTAATCTTATATAAAGGAATATCAAAATGAGAAAAATTTATTGATGGTTTCAATAAAGAAGAATGTAATTTAGCTATGGAGTTTATCTTTAGTACAATAGATAAACTACTAAAGAAAGAAAAACATCGATGAACATACACCAATCTATTACGAAGAAGACAGTAACATATGGGTGTTAGACATTGATAAAAATAATAAGAAACACAACAGCCTTCGTGTCGTTTCATTGGTCAATAAAGATGATATAACTGGTTCTTCATTTATTGTCATGCAAAATGAATTTAAAGTTTGCTACAATGATTATGGTGATGTGGTCGCTGGCGTTGTACTATCAATTACAGCGAATGAGGATGGGAGTTATCTCTTGTCAGTATTAGACCATCGTCATCATAACAATCATTTAATTAACTTTAACGAAATAGAGAAGCATCGACCAATAGAAAGTTATTACTTGAACATGATAAATAAAGTACCTGTGTCTAGAATATATCTTTATCCAGGTAAAGATGAATACAGATACATCGAAGCTATGTTTACCAAATCTCGTAAAAAAGCAATCAGTTTAATTGCTTCAACTAATGAGGGAAAACATAACAATGCTATTAATTTTATTAAAGGATTAAACGATGAATAATCTAGACAATCTTTTTCAAATTACCGGTATACGAAGAACCAATCTATGTCGTAGTTGCAGTATCGGATAAATCAGATATTGAAAAAAAGAAGCGAATAGCTGGCATAATAGTTGGCTTGGTTTAGATTTAGAATCCTTAAAATCTCATGTAGACCACGTTTATCTGCAAGATAATCGTTATTTCTTTATCAATGTGTTAAAAGATAAATCGGAAATCGATAATCCATTTCTGATTCGTTTAGTACAAGCAGGGCGTGTTATATTGACTTGTCGATATAAAATCTGCACTAATATCGCGTCAGATAAATTTGAAATAACTGAAGACAAAGATACTCGCACTTATTCACTTAAGATAAATAACTCTGAAAAATGTATTTACTATTCTAGATAAAAATGTAATTACATTAAGAGATCATGCTAATATTTTATTTGAATTTAGTAAAGGTGATTATGCTAATATCTTATCTGAACTTAGTAATGGTGGTGATTTTGTCGAGCGAGTAATCGCTAAAGAAAACTACACTGAAGATGATGTAGCTAAATCTTACATTCTCGATATCTACAATCTTGTTCAAAATAAGATTCCAGATATTATTAAAAAGTAATATCGAAATAAAAACCTTCCATCAACCTCTCTTTAAAAATTTATATAAAGGAAATAAAAATGAAACAATTATTCAGTATTGATACTATCTTATCAGCAATCATCCTAGTCGCAATATTTGCGCTAGGTTTGGCTTGTGGTTATTATGGTAAAGGAGTATTGCTGTGATTAAATCATTGGATATTAACATAGAAGCTGTAGTAATACATAAAAACCAACTCGATAAAGAGTTTTTAGATTTATATCGGAGAGTTTATAGTATTTGTACAGAGAAAGAAGATTTTTTTATATCTTCGTTAATAGAATTAGCCAACTCGACTATAGTACTATAGCTAAAATTGAAAGAGACACATTGTTAATCTCTGAGTTGTATTGTGATTACAGTTTAGATATTACATTTCTTGAAATGACTTTATCTAGTTTACCACGATATAAGTATTTAAATACAGTATCTAAATTCTTGACTAAAGAGAATGTTCAGTTAAAAATCAATACACGTTAGTAAAGTGAGAAGTTTATCTTTAATGAGTAACGATATTGAAGTAACTAACAATACGATTATGGATGATGTTAAATCGTCTATCTATAGTCATTACAAAGATGATCCATCAGCAAAAACAACCGTTAGCTATTATTGGTGAAGAAATACCTGAAATTATCTTTAAAAAAACATAAATACGATTGTTATTTATAATCTTGGTGAACTTTCAAAAGTTTTTATATAAAGGAAACTAAAATGTGTAATCAATGTCAATGTAACCATGACCACAATGATGTACAATTAGACAGTATCGCTGATATTGTTGTTTCTACTATCTTCGGTACATTCACTGTACCAGATGAAGTAGTTAAAGAATCTCTGTTAGAAGACGAGAAAGACGCGCTGAATATTATTCGCCGTATTCAACACTGGCGTTCATCCGATGGTCAAATTGAAGGTGCGTATGGCCTTTATAAAGACCCGCGCTGTGATGAGACTCTGTACTTCGATATGGATAATGTATGGATTATTGCTGAAGATGAGAATGGTGAAGAATACGAAGAGTATATCGATCTTGATGGTGACATCATTATTGCAGCATATCGTTATTTACATAACGAACCACATATGTCTTATCCTTGGTTAGAGAAATATGTAGATTAAAACATAAACACTAATAAAGAGTAGAGGAATAGCCCTCTACTCTTTTTTATTTAAAGGAAATCAAAATGAAATACCGTCGTGGTTTAGCACGTAAAGTTGAAAAATATTTTAATAAATATTTTTGTAAGTATAAATCTAAAACAAGATTCAACAGATTCGAATACTCAGCAGTTAAACGAATGGTATATAAAGAATGGTATTTCGATAGAAATATCTCATTTGAAGATACTTACGAAAGAGAATTCTTCAATGACTGGGTAGACCGTTCTCGTATTAACCTTACTTTGATGGGTTATATCGAAGGTAGTAAAACATCAACAGGTGAGAAACTCTTTACAGGGTTTAAACCAAATCAGGCAGTTGTTATTGGTGCAGTACGTAATAACAACCAATCATCCATTAAGCAATTACCTATTTTATATAAAGGAGGTCAATAAATGAAGTATACTTTCATCTACCGTCCTGTTGTTATGGTTATTAAGAAATACCTATTTCAATATAAACACCATAATCGCTTTACAAGAAATAGTTTAGATAAACTAAAACAAGATAATGTTGATAAGATATATTATTCTTGTCCTAAACTTATCCGTAATTCCTGTAATGCTAAAGGCCCATTCTTCTTACAGATTCTTAAAGGTAAGAGTATCTGAAATATAACATGGTTTAAATACCTTACAGTATTATATACAGTAAGACGCTTAAAATTATTATAAAAATAATTTTTAAGTATATACTATCTAAATGGTAATAGAGAAATAGATAAATTCTTTATAGATTAAAAACATAAAATAGCGACTACTCTATACTCCTGTTGTAGCAGGAGTATAGAGTAAATCATGTCGCGGAAAGGAGGTGAAAAAATGGATATGCGTTTAGTTCAAATCATACAGAACAAAGTTCTGTGTGGTATAGCACTTTCAGAAATTGAAAAAGCTATACTTAAAAAAATACGAACAGTCGAAAAACTACGTGTTCGATAATTGGTTAGCGAATAATCGCTAACCTCACCAAGAAAGGCAATATTATCAGTATTGCTTTTCTTTTTTTCCTTTCATAATAAAGAAGTTAAAGAATTAATTAATATTAATTCAGATAACTTACGGTGCATCGCACCTAAGTCGCCCTACGGGTAACTTACGATACGAAGTATATAAGTCGCTTGAATTATAAAATAATTCAAATCTATACTATTTAAGTGAAAGAGTGGAGTTATCTTCCAATCTTTCTTCATATCATTTCTCCTACGTCTGAATATTGCAGGACGTTAAATAAAGCAATACACACCCTGGTGCAGGTGTGAGACGAAGAATGCACTATCTTTAATTCAGAGTGAATGAGGTGTTTCCTCTTCCCTTTCCACCTTAGTTGCTCTGGGTTGAAAGTTACATAGTAAACTCCCTTTGAGATACTCACCCCGACAAAGGGTGAGTATCTTTTTTTTTACCATGTAAATGATTTTTTTAGTTTGTCTATAAAACCTAGATTAGCAAATAAGTCAGGTGCAATTCTTTTTTTAGTCCCATTGTATTCAGATTGAGAAATTCTCTCTACCTGACACATTTCCGGAATATACTTACTTTCTAGAGTCTTACTGTCTAATCTAGGGAAATATCTTATCCGATAATACCCTGGTAAACATGGCTCACGATAACGGTCTATCTTTACTTTATCAGACATTACTTCTAATAAGTATTCATACACCACATCACTTATCTTACCACCTTCAATACCAATATTAGTATACTTTACTTCAGATACAATCAGTTTAGCGATAATTTCACCTTTATATTTTTTGGTTTCTTTATTGTAAGGTACTAACCAATGTTCATTAGACCAACCTACATCGTATACTAATTCTTCATTTGGTTTTAAACAATATTCAAATGGTAGTTTGTAGATATACCAACCATTTTTAAAGTCTACTTTCTCATTGCTACCATAACCACTATAGCCGTACATTAAATGCCAAACTAATTCATTCATTCCTTCTACGCAACCAATGACACTATCTGATACATGTACTCTAGGTACTGTTTTGTCTTCTTTTGGTCCTGGTCTTTCTGCTAGACGAGGTACAAATTCTTCAATATTTCCATTTACCGACCCATGTAACATATAGGGATAATCTGGATTTGCTTTTACAATCTCTATATTCTTTCTTACCTTAGGGTTTTTTTGATTGCCTACATATTCTTCAATATCAGTTAGATGCTTATCCATTTTATAATTTCCTTTAAACGTATGACTACTAATTATATAGTAAAGGACATACTATGTTATTACAATTACCCATCAGGAATGAAAAAAGCCAGTATTACTCGACCAATCGTATTAAAAGGTGGTACGAGATTTAAAAAGAATACTTAGACATCTTTCCTGATAATATTAATATTATTTACATTGACGAAGAAGGTGTACGTAAAGAGAATGGTACTGCTACACATGAATTAGGTAAAGAAGGAATCAATACGACTTCTAATCCTTTAATTACTTTTATCAGTTACTGAGGAGTATCGTAATAATACTTTCTTACAATACCAACATTACGACCAAGAATTCCATCCTTGTTTTTTACATGATAAAACTCAAACATCTATTACACCTTATTATTCAGATGTAGAAATGCGTTTGAATATTTCATACAGAGCACCTTCTAAGGCTGCTGCTAGAATGTGGTTAAATAGTATCAAATCAAAGATTAGAAGATATAGAGACGCTTTCCCACATAACTTAGAATACTCATACGAGATACCTGAACAATTCATTTACACATTGACAGAAGTCTATCGATTAATCTACAACCAAGATAAAAACTATTGGTAATGTATCTGATTGGTTTCAGCAATACTTTATTAGAAGATTTGGTACGGCTTCTGATTCAGCAGGTATCAATACTATCTTTGTAGTATCTGAAATCCAACAACAAGTATTTGGTTATTTTAATTTTGACGGTATGATTGAAGAAGGTGATAAAGCAGATGGTGCGACTTCTTGGGTAGTTTCTTTTGATTATTTATTACGTTATCAAAAACCTACTGATATTTCTATATGGGTACCTCGTACTATTTACAATCAAGTATTACCTGATTCCATTATGGGTGTTGATGAAGAAGGTGAGGTAGAGACTACTAAACCAGATGAAGTGAAGTTTCCTGAAAATCAGACTTATTATACCAATTCAGGTTATTTCTTAGACCAGTATTCATCTATTCGTGATAATGCTCAATGAGGGTTATTATAATGGTATTACCGTACCTAGATGGAATGAATTTCAACCATTGCAATCTCATTCTATTGTAGGATTAGAGAGATTCGTAGACCAGTTAGTATTATTCTTACCTGAAGATAAAGAAGGTGATTTAATCTTAGATTTAAATAACCCACAAGGTTACGATATTGATGAAGATTTAAAAGCCTTTATTGTTTCTGAAAAAGATTATATGTTACATAAAGGAAAGTCTGTATTTCAGTTATGTGTTTACGAAAAATAACGCCATGTTAAGAAGAGACTTTATTAAGATTGATGAAACAGGTAAAGTATATCTAAATGGTGAGATTGATATTGCTAAGATTTACAATATCCGTTTAGGTATTTACCATGATTGGAAATACTTAGATACAGACGCTATTGAAAGATTGAAGAAATGGTGCCGTGAAAAAGGTAAATGTCACTTCTTTACCTTTAAAGATAGATATGCTTACAATGAATGTCAACTGGGTATTCGTCGCCATCCTGATGATAGATTCTTTAAAGAAGTAGAGTGTGTTAATGATAAGTATTCTGAACTTTACTTTAGAATCATTGAATACATTGCAGGTAATAGAATGCCTGATATGGTTAAGAATAACAGAAACTGGGGTAAAGACCACCCATCTATTCTTAATACACACAAAACTGTACAAACATTCAATACAACCAATATTAGCCATCCTAAGGAGAGGTAAATGCCTACTTTAATTACAGATAAATATAAACCAGAACAGGCAAAACCCGTACATGAGTTTATTGAAAAACCAAAGATTGTTCCTACTGATTTTAAAACAGCAGTAGTCGATAATAGAAATAACCGACTAGATACCTTAATCCGTTATGTAGAGGGTTCTCATCAAAAGGTTATTTACTTTAGACAAAGATTAGGACGAGACGATTCAGTATCCCAATACTCTCAAGATACTTCTGCTGCTCACCAGCAATACGAAAGAATTGATGGGTTAGAAATTGTGATGCAATCTGGTTTATCTACTTCCAATAATGGTAGTGATATTAGAACTACCGAGATTACAGGTGAAGCCTTAATTGAACAACCTATTATCCCTAATGTAGGGGATATTATGTTAATGGACTTTGGTAGAGGTACATTGGGTTGGTTTGGTATTAATAGTACCCGCCGTATGACTCATCGTACCAATACTTTATACGAAATCCAGTTCTCTTTGTCATTTGAAATTACTGACCAATTAAATGACCCAAGAATGCTTGACTTAAATAAGAAAACTGTTGAAGTATTTAAGTATTCTAAAGACTATTTAAAAGCAGGACAGAATCCTTTAATCTCTCCTAAGAAAGCAGCTTTATTTGAAGAGCTATTAGAAGAGTACGATAGATTAAGAGTATTGTGGTTTCGTAAGTTCTATTCCCGTATGCTAGAGACTTGTGTATTACCGAATCAATCACATATCACTTACGATGGTTTTTACATGAAAGCTATTCGTAAATGGTTTAGTGTGTGCAATACACCTGAGATGATGTATTTTAAAATCTTCGATGATTCTCAATTCTCTATCTTAAAGAATCCTAGTATCTGGGATGTTATCCATACTCGTGATAAATACTTATTAAAAGAAATATTCACTAAAGCTGTAGCTGTACCGAGTAGTTCTTTTAGTAATATCCCACAGTTTGCCATGATTCGTTTTTCAGGCTTTGGTTGTATTGTCATGCCTGTAGAGGTAAGTTATACCAATGAACTCTATCTAAACCATAAAGACATTATTGGTAAAGCTATTGTCATTAACAATGATGTTTCTAAAACCAGAATGCATACTTACCAAGGAATTCATTTAATCAATCAAGTACTGATGAACGATTCTTATGTATTCTCTCGTGACTTCTATAAAGATTCTTTAGAAGGGCAATCTCACTTAGAATTACAACTAAGAAAATATCTTAATGACGATACATTAGATATTGAGACTCTAGAAGCATTGGTAAAAAGATGTAGAAAAACTGGGGTGAAATGGAACAATACTATTTTATTCCTACTCTGATGATTTTTAATCCACTATGGTGTAAGGAGAATGTAAGTGGAAGAAAAAAGAAGGTATCTTACTCGTGATGAAATGAATTCCTCTGTTTATCGTTTGTTTAATACGCCATTTGTAGTACGAGTAGCTTATATTGATTTGATTGATATTGGTGAAATTCAACGTTATGGGATGATTACATCAGGTGATGAACATGATGATAGATGTAATGCTCACGAGAAAGTCACTGTAGCTTTAAAGATTCCTAAACTATTGGAATTATTTAGAAAACAGATTCCATTTTACTTAGTCGATTCTAGCCAAGAGCATTTGATGTATACGATTATTCATGAGCATTTAATTGAATGGCGAGAATATGTAGAGGAATGTCGAGGAATTAATCATTTGTTAGGTAAAGTCCCTTATAAGGATTTAAGGGATTTATCTGAAATGGCTACAGTAATCTATAAAGTACGTGACCGTAACAATGATAGAGATATTACTGAAACCATTAATGCAATTAATCAATCCTTTAGTGTTACTGGCGTATACACAGGTTATGATTTGTTTACTCGTGAGAAAGAGAAAACTGATCTTATTGAAGAGATGAGAAACCAACAAGAGATGGCTCCTCACTTGGCAGATATGGGTAAGATTTCGGAAAAGGTTAGAGGTTAAGTATGTTTGATAACATGACCAATCCAGCTAATGGTGAAATTATAAAAATTGCAAAAGGTAATTCACCTGCTTCTTACGATTACACACAGGCTTATATACATGTCATTAAGAAGAATATAACTTATCGTACTTTAAAAGTATTGTCTTTAGATATATCAAGAGACTATGATAAAAACATAGCAGATGAAATCACGATTGAAGTAATGTTATCTCCTGGTATTTGGGCTGACATGATTTATCCTTATATTGACGATATTGAAATCACTGTACAAAAGTCACCTAGTGCGATTAGTACTTATCAAACCATCCAGCGATATAAAGGATATTGTAAGAATCCTATTAATGTTCGTAAAGTAATGGCTATTGCTCAAAATGCTTCTACTGAAGACTTGAATAGAATGGATGTGATTAAGATAGACTTTCAATTAGTGCCTGTTTTAGTAGAAAAATTATTGACTATTCAAGCAGGAACAAATTTTGTAGATTGTCGTGTAGATGAAGCAATGACTACCATGTTAATGAATGAAGGTTCTAAGATTGAAGGTTTAGATAACCAAGATACATTACAAGGTATTGATATAGTGGAACCAGATAATCAAGATACTTATCGTAATATTCCTGTACCACATACTACCCGTTTAATTAATCTACCAAATTACTTACAAAAAGTTTTCTTATGGTGTTTATAAAAAAGGATTAAGTCATTATATCCAAAAATGGTATGTGGTATATCTATCCTAAGTTTGGTTTAGATAGAAGAGATAATAAAATACGATATGTGAATATCTTTGTAACTTCTCGTGATTTACTACAACATACTCCTGTAACTTATCGTGTAGAAGGTAATGACCTTTATATTATTGGTACAATAGAAAATGAATCGGTAGATAATAATTCAGCTAAGTTATTAAATCACGGTAATGGTTTAAGGACAGTTAATCTGAATGTACAAGATACAGATGATGCTGTAAAAGTAGACGGTAATAAAGCTCTAGTATCTCGTGGCCAGTCTGTTAATGAGTTTATCATCAACGAATCACCCAATAACGTAACATACGCTCCATTGGCACAGGCTAAAATCAATACCAATGTGTATGAACAAGTCTCTACTCTAGAAGGTAAAGTAGGTAAACTCTATTCTGTGGTCTGGAATAACTCTAATCCAGATTTAGTTAAACCTGGTTCTATCATGCGTATCCATTATACTGGTGAAAAGAATGAGCAGTTAATGCTTGAAGGTGTGTTATTAAAAGCACACCATTATACACAAGCTACTGGTCAGGGTATGACCTCTACTTCTTACGAAACCACTACTGGTTTATTTATCTTTTGTAAAGAGTATTAACAGCTAATACAGATACCCTACTACTTGGGGTATCTGTATTATTTTTTAAGTATATATTATTTAATTGATGATACATTCTGGTGGTACACCTATCTATTTTCACGAAAGGATATAAAATGGATGTAAAGGATGATTTAAATATTGGTGATAGACCAATGTTAACGAGACATCATTCTAAAAAAGTAGGTTAGGTAAACTTTCATTCTATTTTTGATGAAATTAATAAATCTATTGAAGAGAATGATAGAATTGAAAAACTGGATGCAAAAAGCAGTAGCAATTGTAAACAGTGAAGAAAACAGTCAACAAGAATTTATTGACAAGGAGGTTACCAAAATGCTCCTTGGTGATAAAAAATGCACTCTATGTTATTAGACGTGTAAAAACAGCTCTTAATCAGCAAGAAGCCAATTAAACTCTTATAATAAAGGAAAAGGAAACTAAAATGATTAAAGTAATCGCATTTGAAGGTAGCTCTAATGTAGGTAAAACTACTTTGATTAAAGCATATGCTAAGAAACTTCAAAATGAGGGTAACTTGGTATTTATCCATAAACCTACTGGTGACGAATCTACCTATGATAAAGAATATGACATCTTCTCATTTGAGGGTGTAGATAAAGAATATCTGAAACCATATCAAGTACGTTATCAAAAAGCACGTGAACGCACTGCACATGGTATTGATCTTTTGTTGGGTAAAAAACCTAACACTAGTATTGTAACTGAAGGTGCAACACCTGAATATATCAGAGAAGCAAATGTTCAACTTATATGTGAAGGTAAGATTGAACAACTGCACGTAGTGCGTATGCTTTTGAACAATATCGAGACTAATAAAGACATTTACTTGTTGGTAGACCGTACTATTATCTCTTCTTTGATTTATGGTTATTCTTACGACAATGTTTGTAATCTTGAGACATTAGTTGTAAACAGAGAATACGAACACGTAAGAAGTCTTAAAAATATGGTAGATGTATTTGTCAATGTTACTCGTGAAAAACCATTTAATCTTCCAAAAGAGAAATTAAATGGTGAAGAGTACGATAAAACATTCGACAAAGAGTCTATGGCTAATCATGAGAAATATCAAAAACACTATAGTTCTTTCTTCTGGTTGGTTATTGGTAAACCTAAATTCGTGATTATCGATGTTGCGGATGAAGAACCAGATACACTAGCAACTGAACTTCAAGGAATGATTAGCAAAGTAGATGTTGTCAGCATGGGTTGGTATGAATTCATGCAATTAGCCAATCGTACTAATTCTACTTATAATGCGGATATCAGTAAAGCTCTCTTCCATGACATAGTAGGTATTTTGGGTGAATTCAATGAAATTTTTGATATTGAAGCCAAACAAACTATCTTTGAGAAAAAACCACTGACAGAACAACAAATCCAATGTATGTTGTCTGAAGTAGGTGATACTCTCTGGTATTGCGGTATTGCTCTCTATGACCTTGACCGTGCAATTACTGAAAAGATTATTTCCGATGAAGATAGTATTGCAGAAAGACTAGGTATCAATATTTGTGGTAGCAAAATTACTAGTTATATTGCTGATAAACTGAATACTATTCATTCTTTGCATATTGATAAAGATGTTAATCAAGATGAATTCTTTGTGAATATATTCGGGCTTGATTTGTCTCGTATTGCTTCTGTAATCGACGATTATAAGAAACACTACTTCTACGGTCAGCCTTTAACAAGTGTGTTGCTTAGCGATTTCTTGAACACAGTTGAGAGAATTCTTACTGTGTTAACTTCACTGGCATTTTATCACGATATGGATATGGAAACTGTTGCAGACAGCGTAATCAAAAAAACTGAAAGCTCGTTATCCTAATAAATTCTTGGTAGAAGATAGCATCAACCGTGATTATACTAAGGAATCTGAAGCTTCTGGTTTGTTAGGTAAATAAGTACTGGACTACTACGGGGATAAAACCTCGTAGTAGTCTATTATTTTTTTGTCTATTTATCTTGCAATTCTATGAGAATTTATATTTACACCCCTAATAGGAGTATCCTAAATGAATTTAAGAATGTTGATTGAAGAACTCTCTTCAATGCCCAAAGATAAATTACTGTACGATTCCATTAACCAACCTACATGGCATATGTCACAAACAGGTGAAGTCGTATTAGCAGGTTCACCTTGTCCTATCCAGACAGTAGAACAGCTTTTACATAAACTGAAACTCATCCAAAAGAGAGATTTGCCTTCTCAAGACTTTAGTTTTAAACGTGCTGTACATGAGGACATTGAAATTTATACTATTTCTGCAAAACCAGTAAATGGTATCAATAAACTAAGAACTGAACTTATTACTTCTTTCTACTGTTAAACTCTGGCAGATGTTCTCTACTGACCATATGTTAGTAGATGTAGCAGTAGGTGGCCCATCTTATCTTATGTCTTCTGATAAAGTAAAGATTTTGGTTAATAAACCTTATTATCAAATTCTAGGCTTAAATGGTAAACGTACTTATTTAGAAGAATTGCTAAGTGTACACTCTTTCTCTTGGCAAGATGAAAAAGGACAAATTCAGTTCTTTAATAAAGCATACTGGGATAATTCATCTCATGATTGTCATTGTGATGATGCACCAGTTCTTGACATTAACAATAACGCAGGTGGTTTCAATACCATCCATCCATCGAAAGGAAAACACACATGCCAGTAAAATCTGCATTTAATAAAAAACCACTTATTACACTCGGTATCATTGCTCTACTCCTTATTGGTATCATTTTTATCAATGTAAGTTGTTCAGCAAAAATGGATAAACCCCAAACACCACAAACTCAAGCTACTCCTACTACGCCAGTAGAACAACCTAATAAAGAAGTTAAAGAAGTAGTAAAAGAAGAAACAAGTAATACTGTTATCAAAGAGGAAGTAACCACAACCAATAATGTAGACGCTGGTAATAGTGTAAACGATGTGATTAAACCTTATCAATTACCTGTCTTAGATATTAAAACCAAGCTAGGTTTAACTCGTGATGATAAGGACAATAAAGTTGTTTCTTACTTCAATACCGCTTCTAAGAATGGTAAGTTTAAACGTGTGATGTATTATATTTGTTCTCCTAAAGATACTGTACTACCTACCAAAGGTCGTTACTTCATGTTTGATTTAGGTGCAACTGAAACTTCACATCCTATCCCTATCAGCTCTATTAATGTAGGTGATAATTCCTACTTAGTAACTGATAAATCTAAAGTGAAAGAAATTCTGAAAGACTTAAATACTCACAATGAATTTCATTTGATTTTAGAAAACTCTCAACGAATTAATATGTTTGTTGAGCCACGTAAAACTAATACTTTACCTTGCATGTAACTATTTACTCTACTGACCCCTATACGAGGTCAGTAGAGTAATAAACTATTTTAATTTAAATGTATACTATTTAAGTGGTAATAGAAAAGAGTTAAACTATTTCTCTATTTAAGTTAATTAATAAACCATAAAAGCGACTACTCTATACTCCTGCTGTAACAGGAGTATAGAGTAAATCATGTCGCGGAAAGGAGGTGAAAAAATGGATATGTATTTAGTGCAAATCCTTCAGAACAAAGTTCTCTGTGGTATAGAACTTTCAGATAGCGAAAAAACGCTATCTGGAAAAAAATACGAACAGTCGAAAAAACGACCCGCTCGATAAAATGGTTAGCGAATAATCGCTAACCTCACCAAAAGAAAGACAGTGTAGTAAGCAATGTCTTTCTTTTTTCCTTTCATAGTAAAGAAGTTACTTAAATTAATTCAAATCTATATTATTATATTGAAAACGATTAATAATAATCGTCTATTGTCTCACTTTATATAAAAGGAATTTTATTATGTTTAAATATATCAAAAATCAAATCATTAACTTAGTTAATAAAAACCAACCAAAAAGAATTTGGTGAGTATTTTTAATAATGCTTACCATACTCCAAAGGACATCTACAAAGATATTATCAAGAATATCCAGTATTGGTTAAACGAAGAAGAACCTCGCTGTAAACAAGTGAAGTTTAAAGTAGCTGAACCGGTATATGGTACCGATGACTGTATCCTTAAAGTAGACATTAAAGTCTATATTAAAGATGCACATACTGGTACTATTGAATTTGAATTGCACGATAATGCAGGATTCAGCAATCATGAACATTATTCTATCTTGAAGTTTGCTCAAGATGAATACGTTATTTCTACTTATAACGAATGCTATAAGGCAGAAGATATCTTAGATAAGATGGAAGATGCTTGCCATCGTATTTCTAAGAAGGTATCTAACCACATTGATGTGGTAGATGATTTGTATAAAACCATTAAGTAAAAGGAGTATCAAATGAAGAAGTTCATTGGAGCATTGGTAGCAGTAGGTTTAGCTGCTACAGCTTATTCAGCTGAAGCAAAACCGCATAAGGCAAAGAAGCCTAAACGTACATCACACAAAGTGGTTAAACTTCACAAGAAACACAAAGTGAAGAAACACCCACGGATTAAGAAACACGTGCGTCATCACGTGATAGCGAAGCATCACGCTGTGAAACATCACGTTATACACCATCACTTGAAGAAACAGGTAAAGAATACCCACCAAAAGGTAGTACATGAAAAAGAGAATGTATCGCCTAACAGTGAAGTCGATATGTTGGCTTTGGCTATCCACAATGAAGCGCGTGGTGAGCCTCGCAGTGGTAAATACGCAGTAGCTAATGTGATTCTCAATCGAGTAAAACACAAAAGCTTTCCTAACACTGTTCGTAAAGTCGTTACACAACGCGGACAATTCCAATGGTATCACAACCATAAGCTACGCTCACGTACAGCACCTAGTGAAGAAGCTCGTTCTATCGCACGTGATATCTACCAGAAGCATGTATCAGGTCGTCGTGTCGACAATACTGGCGGTAGTATCTTCTTTAGTTCAAATGGTGTACGCCCTGCGCCACGTGCTGTAAAAAGTGTGCGTGTAGGTCACCATCAATTCTATCGTATTAAACTTAAAAAGGAATTCAATATGGAAAAAGCAAAAATTGAAATCATCCGGAAAGACTTACCTACCTATATCTTAACCATCACTGGATTTGATTTGGATGAATATGTTTATACACTATCCAATTCAGAAGAATTTCCACACAGTGTAAAGTCTTATCCACACACTAATACATTGACTATCAAACCACGCTATGGTAAAGAATCCATTACGGTAACATATGGTGATACCATAGTGTGGAATAATGTATCTATAGGTGTTATCTCTGTTTCTGAACTAATTAAGATAATGAGTGTAAAAGATGAATGAAAATGAATTGATTACTTTCAAAAAGTAAAGTCGAAGAATTCTTTATTAATTGTCAAGAAGAATTCTCTGTACGTTTGCAAATCGAATCTGAAGTAAACACATTTATTCGTAAGAAGATGTTAATTTACAAAGAACCTTTCAAACAACACTTGCGTGATTTTATTGAAGAAAACAATGAGCTGATTGCTCAATTAAAACACGCTAATCTTATTTTGACTAAATCACGTCAAGTAGACTTCTGTACCAATAGCTCAATGGAAGTATCGTTTTATATTAAATGGTAAACGTTATTTCTATTCTATTGAATACATCGTAGCTTAAAAGGAATATGAAAATGGTTATCCCTAAAAGTAAACGTAAACAACGTCAATTCTTTATTGAATTAAATTACTTGCAGAAAGTAGATTTTGAAAAAGCAAAACGTTTAATCAATAAAGGTGACATTAGTAGTGTAGTACGTGGTGTTGAAGTATTGATGAATAAACCTCGTACCACTAGCAAGAAAAATGCCTTTTCTTACCATCTGGATTCATGGTTAGAGGCTCTACACGATAGAACAGATGTATTGTTAGAGGAACTTCGTGATAAAACCATTAAGGAAATTGGTTCTTTCCCACATCCGGAAGTTCTCCATTGGAAGAAAAAGGAGGACTTGTGGCTTAAGATTTTACCGGAAGAAATTCGTCTTGACTTATCCTCCCCATTAGAGGATTTTCATGATAGTCTAGAAGACGAAGGACATTCCATTGATTATGGTACTCCATCGAAACAAGACTTTGAATTAGAAGACGAAGAATGGGATGCTACTTATCAAGCAGCATACGGAACAAAGGTTATTGAGTTCCAAGAAGACCACAATTAAATCTTAAAAATATTTTTAAACCTATACTACTACAGTGAAAAAGGATGATGATTCCTTTCACTATTCTTATTAACTTTATATAAAGGAAATTCAAAATGAATAAACTGATTCTCTCTATCGCAGTACTTGCTGCATTGACTGCGTGTTCAAAAGAAGAAGCTAAAAAATCAAATGACGAAGTTATCAAAGAGACCATCTCTTCTGATGATTTCAAAAATTTAGATAAAGACGCGCAGGCAATCGTACTGCGTGCCTTATCCGACAAAGAAGGTACTGGTTCTACTGAAGTAGCTAATAATGGTACTTCAGGTAATGTGGATGATACGGAGCTTACTCCTGAAGAACAAGCCATGGACGATGGTAGTGGTTTAACTGCTGAAGATAATGGTCAAACCATTCATTTTGGAAATGGTTGGACTTTATTTAAAGAAGGTACCACTAATTTCGAAATTCGTAAGATTGTAGAAGAAGCTGGTCCAGTCTATCGTTACATGGGTGACATTGATGGTAATCATGTTACCATGGTTTTCACTTGTGCTCGCCCTACTAAACCTGCTACATCAGTTGTGCTCTTCGCCATGGCAAATGGTGATGAGTTCTCTAGTGCAGGTGTGGAATCATTCCCATATCCAGAAGGTAAGTATCGTTACATTTCTATGGGTCCTAACGGCGGCCCTGCTCGTAGTGGTAATATGCCTAATGGTACTTTGGAAATTGTCGCTAGTGCAGACCTTAACAAAAACACTATCGATGTGAACTATCGTGATTTTGATAGCTTGGTTTTGCGAAACAAAAACAAGTTTACCCACTCTTCCGATATGTCAAATAAGAACTTTATCAGCCGTTGGTACAATGGTCAATATGACAATATGTACTTGGGTCGCTTTAGTGAAGCTGAATCTGCGGTACTTAATGGTCAGGCTGCTGAAGTACCTGAAATCAATGGTAAAGTCAATCAGACTAAACCTATCTTGATTTCCAGCATTCCTAAGTTGACTGTTGGTGATGGTAAAATCTTCAACAAACACCCATGTAACTTCTTCTAAAATAAAATACTACTCTATCCGTGAATATATGGATAGAGTAGTATTTTCTAAATCTTCATTTCTTTTTTACTTAAAGGAATCTATATGCAACAACATTTGAATACCATTCGTGAAATTTTACAACACGGTGAAACTATTCTGACAGACCGTAGTGGTTCAGGTATGCGTTCTGTTATTGGTATTATGGAAAAGTATCCATTAATCAATGGTTCGTTTCCATTGGTTACTACACGTAAGATTAATTTTACTAAAACACTTCATGAATTGATTTGGTTTATTAAAGGTACTAGTGATGTTACTTATCTAGAAGAAAACAAAGTGCCTTTCTGGACGAAGTGGACTACTGAGCGTAATATTCAAATCGATAAGAAACCATTTAAGACTATCGGTCCTATGTATCCTGAAATTTGGCGTAAGCTTTCAGTAACGAATGTCAATGTAGAAGTAGGTTCAGACAAAGCAGATGACCATATGGTGAGTTGCAAAACAATTGACCAATTAAAAGACTTGGTAGTTGGTTTAGCACGTGATATTCAATACGATGTTATCTCACGTCGTCACTATATCTCAAACGTTAACCTAGGTATGCGTCCATTTGAGAAACTAGACCCTATTACTAATGTTAAGATGGGGCACATGGCTTTGGATACCTGTCACCGTGAATTCTTTGTTTCTTGCGTCCTCTATCAGACACTGAATTAGAAGAAGTCATTAATTACCGTGAGAATCAAGCCAAACAATTTGGAGAAGTAGATAACAGACCATTACCTAAATATAAACTCATGACTTCTCTAACCATGCGCTCTAATGATGTGGCTATTGGTAAACCACACAACATTGCACAATATGCTTGTATGAATTTTATCTTGGCACACATTCTTAATTGTCATCCAGGTGAACACACCCACATGGTACATGATGCACACATCTATTTACCACACATCCAAAACATTAAAGAACAGCTAAGTCGTACTCCTTATCCTTCTCCTAAACTATACTTGTCTCAACAACTCAATAAAGAAAAATTATTGAGTGGTGATATTGACATTGAATGGTTTAAAGTAGTGGGATATCAGTCACATCCAGCTATTTCTTTTTCACTAGAAGGTTAAAAATACTTAACGCTACAGTACACCTAAAATGGGTGTACTGTAGTGTAATAAAATATGACTATACGCAGATTATTTAGGAGATTCTGAATGAAATGGATACAAAATTTATTAGATAATTGTGTCTATTGTAAATCACATAAAAAAGATTTATTAGTCATGATAATAGTGGTGTTTATTTTGAGTTGCTTTCTTTTTATCTTATATGTATCCTGATGGAGAAAGAAAATTCTCACATAAACCACGTAGTAAAACGGTCAGTTGGGTAACGCAAACTTATCCTGATAATAGAGATTCTTATTACTTATCGGATAATAAAGGTTTGGCTTTAGTATTGACTTGTAAGGATAAGAAATTTACCATACAGGACTTAAAAGCCATGACTATTTTAAGAATATCACTGTATGGTGAACAACATCCAATCTCTACTTTAGGAATGGATGATGATTTATATAAAGTACCAGTGATTAACGATAATCCAAACCCTACTGAAGAACAAATTCGTTTTCTAAAGAAACTATCTACAGCGAATGTAATCACATTTGAGTTTGAAAACATTAAGTACACTTGGGTGACAGACAATCAAACTACCCTGTCACGTTGTGTTAATCTAGATTAATATAAGGATAAAGCAAAATGGTAGACAATGCAAATAAGCTAATGCCTTACGACCCACGAGTTACGGGTATTGATAACATCAATCGTATTTTGGAAGCCGCAGGTATTCCAGAAGAATTACTGGATGATGTAACGATTGAATCGGTAAAAGATTCATCTAATCCAGAGTTTAATGTATATCAAGACAAAGTAGGTAACACTGCTTTGAAAGTAAGTTACTCTGGTGAATTGGCTAAGCTAACCAAAAAGACTTCTAACGTTCACTTCTACGACCGTGTGAAACCTATTCCAGATAAATGGCAAAACAAAATCATGTACGTGCGTGATTCTGAAATGGAAAACATCAGTATTGACCAATACATTAAAAATGTTTGGACTAATGATGGATTCCCATTCTTAGGTGAAAACTTGTCATTTGATGTACAAGGTACAGCTGGTGGCTTGCGTTATGGTCGTAACTTAGTAGAAGTACGTCCTTCTCCACGCAGTTTTGGTTTGACTGGTGTGGCTTATCAAAAAGTACAATACTTTGTAGACTTGAGTCACAAACAAGCTAAGATTGTTGCAGTAGTAAACCCATTTGTCAATACTGTACAAATGAACAAAAAAGACTGCTACATTGAGATGGTAGTACCTCCTGCTGTTACTGTTCAAGAAACAGAACGTCGTATTCTAGACCGCTATCTGCGTGAAGCATACGGCATGATTCGCAGTAAAGCCATCTTAAAAGAAATCGATGATGAAGTCATCGACATCGTTCGTAACCCTAACTTCAAACAAGAGCTTCGTGCTCCTGCAAATGAAGAGCAATTTATTGAGAAGAAAGCTTCTGCTAACTATGCTTACTCTTATCTTTATACTCTGTCTAAAGACCAAGTAGAAGATGAAGTATCTTCTGTAGTAGGTAATATTCGTTTAATGGTTGCTCGTGGTTACTTGTCTAAACTCTTACTGGACTCTAACTTATTCCCAGTAGAAGAAGAACAAGCTTATCGCTTTAAAGAAGATAAGGTGCGTAGTTTCGTATTCTCTAAATCTAATAAAAACTTCGTAGAGTTTGAAATCACATTAGGTAAAGAGACTTCTGTTACTAATGCTGAACAAAAAGCTGAAAAGATTATTCGTAAATTCTTAGGCGATTATTCTGTATTTGTAGATGTTGGTTTAGAAACTTCTGAAGCTAACCGCTTGATTCTTTCTGTTACTCCTAACGATAAAATCTCTGATTATGTTTCTGGTGATGTTAAAGCCATTGTTAACTATACTCTCCAAATTAATGGTGATGAAGATAACTGCGGTTGTGAGCATAAACCTGAAAAAGACATTGTTGTCGTTAAACGTAACTTAGGTGGTTTCTCTGGTGTCGCACACTACGAAAAACCAGCTCAACCTGCTACTCCTGCTACACCCGTAGCTCCTGTAGCTCCAGCAGTAACTGAAGAAGCACCACGTGATGTTCCACATCGCGGTGATGTTTCACCACGTGAATCTGAAAATGCACAACCTGCTCCTGTTAAACCACGTGTTACTGACGTAGGTACTGCTAACTTAATCGATGCTTACCGTCACGGTAGGAATGGATAACAATAATAAAACCTTTTGGGGCACTCACTAAGGGATACTCTTGTGTCCCTATTTTTAACTTAAACTTTAAATTAAAGAGGTTATTAAAATGGCTGATAAGTCTGAATTAAATAAAATGCTTACGGAATTTGCTGAGTTCTTAGGTACTGAAAACAAAACTCTAGCAGATGAGATTATTGCTAAAGTCAATGATTTGAAACGAACCATCATGGGTGGTGAAGTTGATGAAGAACTGGATACTTTCCGTGAACTGATTGCTGAATTTAAGAAACTGAAAACTGCTTCAGGTAATACACCTGAGTCCATCTTGACTAAGTTTACTGAAATTGAACATAAAATCACTGATTTGACTGGTACTGTTGGTACAAACAAAACTACAGCAGAAGGTCTGGCTAATACTGCTAAAGATACAGCAGATGAAGCAAAACGATTGGCTGAAGAAGCCAAAACTGCTATCGCTGACTATGCTGCTGTTAAAGCTAAAGCGGAAGCTGCTGACGTATTGTCTCAAGCTAACCAAACTAAACTTCAAACTGCTGAACAAAAAATTCAAGTTATTGAAACTAAATTAGGTACTTTGGATATTGATGGTTTGGATGTTGCTGCTCTGAAACAAGCTTATAACTCTACTCGTAATGCATAACTAGTTCTATAGTCTATTTGATAAAACAATCGAGGAGACTTATATAATTGAATATAGTTAAATCGATTGTTTTCTCGAAAACAAAGAAGGGATAAATCAAATGGCTAATCAAAAATTAAAAGAACTACTTATCGATATCATGAAGTTTCTTGGAGAGAAGCATAAAGAATTGGCTAGTGTAGCTAAAGCTATTGCTGGCGATGGTTCACCAGAAGGTAGGGTAACGGCAACAAAGGGTACTGTTTATACAGATAATCAAATTACGCTAGGTGTATCACAGTGGATTAAAACCACACCTAGTGGCAACACAGGTTGGAAAGTTTTAAATGGTGATACGGGTTGGGTAGAAATAACAAAAGCTACTACTAGAAAAAATAGTAGTAATAAAGTTTGGATTAGACGAGTTAACGAGCGCGTAACATGGAAATTCGGTGGTGCTCAGTATGACTGGTTTGGTATTGTTGCCCAGGCTGATAAGAGTTGGACTGGTTTAGCTAAAGGTGGTAAAATTTACCACACGTATATCTGTCCTCCTACCTTGAATCTTATCCCTGTTGGTTTTCGTTCTCCGTCTAGTTTGATTGGTCAATTCTATTCTGACTTAACCAATAAAGCTTACGGCGTCTGGAAGTTAGGTGGCATTAACGATAAAAATCAATTTCGTTTAGAGTTCTTCGACCAAGAAGATGCTAAAAAGGCTATTGATGATATTCGTTTTGATACCATTACTTACTTAACAGATGACCCATGGCCTGAGCGTTTAACTGGTTGATAGTATAAGTAGTTTTTAGTGGTAAAACAAACAAGGATGTAAAAAATGTCGTATAAGACTCCGTACAATATACATCGATCTGCTGGTATGAACATTGAAACACTCTTACTGAATGCAGGATATACTAAAAAAATCCTGAATGAAGACGATGTTTATATTCAGTTACTGGAAGACGACACTTTGGAAGGAAATAATGCTAAACTCTTTATTGCCTTTTCTAAAGACGTTGCCTTGAAGATTGATAAGTCTAAAGTAAAAACATATAGTAACGATGCACCTTTACCTAATGGTGCTAAATACATTGAAGTACCTGAATTTCAATCGCATTTAGATAATGCTACATTGAAACAAGTATACGATGTATATAAACGTGTAAACTCTGAAGATAGCGTAGACTATGTTCCATTTAAGTTTTCTAAAGAAGACATTGTTAAAGAGTTTACAATCATTGAACACGAATTTAGTCGTCAGAAACTAATTGAATTAGCTAGAGAGACATCTAATCGTAAACCAAATACACCTACCATTTACGGCTATGTAAGAGAAGTACAAGCTACCCATGAAGGTCAGGTAACATACGAGAATGATGTGCATTTAGTATTCCCTGACAAAGAGTCAGAACAACAAACTGACCCAGCTACTAATTTAGATAAATATTACTCTTACGAACCTTTCACTCCAGTATTAGGTGGTAGTAATATTCAGATAACACCAAAAGGCGTACATCGCTTCTTTGCATTACCTGAATCATTGCATATCCATACTGCCATGGATTTGAATCTAACAGATACTATTTTGCAATATAATGCAATTAAGTTTGTAAAAGATTTTAACCAATCTTCTTTGAAAGATTTTGTTAAAACAGAAGTGTCTGTTGAAATGGATACTGGTACAGTTACACAGAATCCTGTTGTAGTATTCCATAAACCTAAATCTACTGTTTCAAACAAAGGTTTATTTCGAGACGTAATTAGAACCTATTATTCTGGTAAACGAAAGACTTTTTCATCCAAGAATTGTTGGTTAATATTACCGATGAAGTAACACCTAAAACAAAACTAGGCTACGACATATACACTTATGGTTTTAAAGGCTCTGTATTAGAGGGCACCACAAACTATAAAGAATATAGTGTATATCTAGATAGCGAAGCATTAGCCACCATTAAAGAAAATTTCTACGATTTATTTTCAGGCAGATTAACTGTACGAAATATCTGTCGTAATCTTGGTGAATTAGCTGATGAATTAGCTACTGTACAATTAAGTACATTGGCTGACACTATTCAGTCTACACTGACTGATAGAGATGAAACATATAAAGAAAAATTTGCTCAATTGAAATTCTCATTGGGTAATCTAAATGACGGTAGTAAGACACTTTTGGTTAAAGGTGAATTAATTACCAAAGAAAATACCAGTCAAGTATTACAAGACTTAATGAATGTATTACACGCTGAATATAACGTCTCTTTCTATTTGGAAGAAAGAGAAACAACCAATACTTACGATGTTTCTTCTCTCACTAAACAGTATGTTCCTGTTGAGAATACTGATACATTGTTAGAAGGTGTATTCAATGTAACTATTGAATACAGTGATGAATCTGTCTTAAATAAAGAATTAAGCGGATTCACTGGTATCGAAGAATAAACCATGCTAAAAGGAAAGTATAATGGCAAATATTAAATATACTATCGGTGTAAAATCCGGTGTTAACTTTGAAAACCTTTTGATTGACGCTGGCTACACTAAAGCCGTCTTAAATCAAGAAAACGTTTATTTTACAGTATCTGATACTCCAGATGATGCTGAGTTTAACAGTTCTGTAGATGTAATTCTGCGTAAATCTGTAGCAGATAAAATTGACTTTACTACTAATGAAGTCGTACACACTTCTTCTACTACTCCATTTAACTCTGAAAAAGTAACTGACAATAAAGTTATTGCGCGTAAAGTAGCCAATGATGGTTCTGTTTACTTTGAAGAAAAACAATTCTCAGCTGATGAATTAACTGGTGGTGAATACGTTATCGTTACTCACCGCTATAATCGTTTGGACTTACTGAAAGCAGTTACTGGTAAAGAAGAACACACTATTGATGTTTCTGATACTGAAGAAGTATTGCGTGTAGGTGGTGTTTCTACTCTGTCTAAAAAAGCAAACATTGATGGTTTCTTGGCTAAATGGAAACTCCATGCTGATGATGTAAATGGTTCTCCACGTGAGTACTATCAATTCAATAGCGATGGTGATTTAGAATACGGTGTGTCTAGTACTACCGAATTGACTCCTACTGCTTACCATAAAGTTTCTGCATTACCTTCTAAAGTTAAAACTAAATTGGTATTGGACTTGGGTGCTCAATCTAAAGCTGTATTGTTGCGTCCTAAATTCATTAAAGGTAAAAACAGTTCTCTGAGTGTTAAAGACAATAAAGAGTTGAAAGTAAAAGGTAATGTGATTACTACTGATAACTTATCTATCGGTGGTGCTACCTTTAGTAAAGAATATGTATTGGGTAAAGCAGTTGAACGTGCATTCCAAGACAAACGTGGTCAGTTCTTGAAAGATAACTTACTGGATGCTTCTACTTTATTGGAAGTAAACCCAGTAGTTGCTGATGATGAAGTATTGGAAAAATACTTTACTGAAGAATCTGTACAAACTTTGACCGATGAAAAAGTAAAAGTATTGCAATATCGTGGTAAAGATTTAGCTGCGGACTTGCAAGATAAATTCAAAGGTAAACTCAATGTCTTTGTAGAACAAGTAGACATTGGTGAATATCCTAAAGAATTCATCGACAATAAAGATAACTTGACTCAAGCAGGTGTATCTGAACAAGCTGTTAATATGTTAAGTGGTTTGACTTTCACTCAAGGTGTACTGACCAGTGGCGTTAAAGCCCTGATTCTGGATGCTCCTGAAGTGAAATCTATCGAAGAAGCTAAAATCAAAATGCAACAAGTATTCGGTACTCTGTTGGGTCAGTTAGATTTGAACCTTTAGATTTGACTGATTTGTCAGCTACTAAAGAAGTAGAGTCTGACCAACATGTTTACGATAGTTCTTCTTTCACTCGTGTAGTACGTGTTAAACCTGAGTTTGAACCTATCTTCACTGGTTCATTTGCTCTGGTAGTCGAATATCCTGTTCCTACTGACATTACCGTAGAGAAAGACCTCAATGGTTATGAAGGCTACGAACACGAACGTCGCGGTGTTGATGAAGTATAATGCATTCTAGCTTTTAGTTAAAAGACATACAGGTACTGTATTCATTCGTACAGTACCTGTTTTTTATAAAGAATGAAAGGATAGAAATGAGTAAAAAATTGTCTTACCGCTTAAGTAAAAGCGTAACTGAGAATTTTGAAAGACTGTTGAAATCTGGTGGCTATAAAGAAGACGCTTTAAATAAGTTTGATTTATACGTTACTCCTTATTTCAATGATAAGAAAAAACCTGTCTTCGAAGGTGATAACAATACTGTTTTGTTTGTAGCTCTGAATAATCCTTATGGTGTAGAAATCAATCAAGGTGATGTACCATTTGATACTTCTATTTATCCATTCCCAGAATCTGTTATTGGTGGTGGTGGTAACTTGGAAGTATTGACTGAACCTGAAACAGAAAAACGTTATGTTTATACTTACAAACGTGTTAAATCTGAAAGTGGTGTAGAATACCAACGTGTTAAATTCTATCCTGCTGACCATACCCATAAGTTTTCTATCTACAAACACCAATACCGTCGTGTGTCTTTGGTGAACCATGTAGCAGAAGCTGAAAGCAAAGATTACGTGATTAATGTTTCTGAAGTAGAAAACAATAATGTATTGTCATTTAACGTTAATCCTGTTGCAACACTGAATACTTTGTTTAGTAAGGATTCTGACCGTTTGAAACAATATTATTTAGAAGACTTTGCTGCTGCTGGTCCATTTAAATATGGTAACAATACTATTCGTTTGACTCCTAAAAATGATAATGAATTGATTGTACGTCCACAAGACATTACTGTTAAAGTCATTGGTGACTTAGCTAAGATTCCTAAGACTGACCTTAAAGTTTACCACTTCTGGTTCTTACGTAACCGTACTTACCGTAAAGTAGGTAATAATGATATTGACTTTAGACCTATTATTGGTAACCGTGTACGTGTAACACCTACCGGTAATAACGTAATGGAAATCATCTTGTCATTTACCTATACTGGTGATATCCGTGGCCAAGGTGAGTTTATTAAACGTGCTAATTTAGATACTTCTGAAGTAACTCAAGTACCAGATTTGTTTGAATTACCTGTGTTCTATAAAGACGGTGTGGTTAAACCTAACCGTACTCTTTTGGCTTATGCTAAACCTATGCCTGGTAAAGTGATTACTATTAAGACTAAAGAAGAAGTCGATTACTTTATCAATAAAGGTACTGTTTGGCTTGCTACAGCTGATTTAGCTGAATTCCCAAATGAGTATAAAGAAGACTACTTAGACTTACAAGGTGACCGTTATGGTCAAAATCCATGGAATACTGCCATGGCAGGTCGTATTGCTGGTGTAGACTTCTCTACATTCAGTAAAGATGTGTACAATAACCAAAACATTACTGTATACGAGGTACCTGAAGAAAATACTCGTGGTTTTAATATTAGCCATTCTAGTATTGATACTATTGAGAAAGCTAAGAAAGCAGCTGAAGACATTTACACTATGTTTAGAAGCTACTTTATTGATGGTTATACAGCTGTTGCGAAAAGCGATGAACATACTTCTGAAAATGAATACGTGTTGGTCGTAACTCCTAAACCTGGTTTGGAAGATTATGTAGTAAACAAATTCTACATTCGTGCTCAAGTTACTACAGCTGCTGTTAGTCCAGAAGCTTAATAGATAAGGAGAATATATAATGCCTAATATTAAGTATAACCTAAATGCTACTACAGCAAATAACTTTAATAGTTTGCTGATTGATGCTGGCTACACCAACGCAGTATTGAATCAAGAGAACGTGTATTTCACGCTGTCTGAAATTTCTGAAGAGAAATACAATGCTGCTATTCATATTGCTTTTTTAAAAGATGTTGCTGCGCGTATTAATACGACAGACCACAATGTCGTTAAAACAGAAAGCAATACTGTAGACCCGCACAATACCGGTAAGATTTATGTACGTAAATACAATAATGGCTTACTGTCTTTTGAAGAAGTCAGTGCTGTATCTATTCCTGAAAACCAAGAATGGGTAGTATTAACACACCGTTATACTAAGTTAGACTTAGTAAGTGGTGTCTTAGGTACAGAGGTATCTTATATCCCAGAGGATAATTTAGATGCTTCTGCTCTGACTACTGCTGGTAAATTTGATGTTGCTGTTGCTAGTTTGTTAAGTAAGAATAAGTTGTATCAAGACCCAGAAGATTCTGGTAGTGTAGAAATCTTATATCGTCCTGAAGAAACAGGTAATGTTGCTTATGGCGTAGTATCTACTATTGGCGTTGTACCTTCTGTTACTCATGGTTTCTCTTCTTTGAAATCAAGTATTAAAGTAATGCGTCAGCTTGATTTGTCTAAAGTATTTAAAGTAGAAGTATTACGCTTTAAATTCTTAAAAGACGTAAGTTATAACGGTGCAAGTAATCTACCAGTTTATAACATGCCATTTGATTTAACTCAAGTGAAAAACCGTTTCTTTAATAATGGTTATTATAGTGAATCTTTTGATGCACGTAAGACTTATCTGGAAAGCAGTGGTTTAGGTGCTAGTGAATTATTTGGTCAAGCTGTTTTGGCTAATACAGATGATTTAGAAAAAGCATTTACTGAAGAGGAACGTCAAGTTATTACTGAAAAATAACTTGAAACTGGTTAAACTACCTACTGTAGATATTCCAGCTACTTTAACCAATAAAGTGATTGGTTCTCGTAACTTCTATGCTATTCAATCTGATATTTCTGGTTATCCTAAAGAGTTTATCGATAACAAACCTGCTTTAGTTAATGCTGAATTTTCATTCTCTACAGGTGTTTTAGCAAATGCTAATGGTACATTAGCTTTAATTGCTGAACACAATGATGTTAAGAGTGAAGAGAACGCTGAAGAAAAAAACTGACTCAATTGGTTACTTACTTTAAAGATACTTTATGGTTAGGTAGCTATTTAGAATTTGGTAGCGTTAATCAAGGTAGTAACACTTACGACAATAGCTCTGTTACTGTTTTAGTTACTGTTAAAGATGAAGCTAAACCATTCATTACTGGTGAATTTGCTATCGTCGTAGAATACGATATTAAAGAAACTACTGTAGAGAAAGACTTAAGCGGTTTTGATGCTAATCCAAACATTGATGAAGATGCTCTACCAAGTGAAGAGACTGAAGTAAACAGTATCGATTTGGTACCTTCTTTAGCTGGTTACACTGAAATTGTAGAATAACAATCGATTAAGTAGAAAGAGTAGGTAATTCCTACTCTTTCTATTTTTATTATATTTTATTTTATTTCAAGTATATATTACTAAATTGAAAGAAGAGCACTTCTCTATTTTTAATATTTTATATAAAAGGAATCTTAAAATGGAAATGACTATGCAATCGTTTTTAAATCAACAAAAAGCAAATGTTAAAGAAGACTTGGCTTCTTTACAAGAGTGAAGTCTAAACTCATTAAATCAAATGAAGAAGTTAGTAACGAGTTGCATGTACTGTATGCTACTAAACCACCATTTGGTGTACCATTAGGTTCACAATTTAGCGGTAATGAATCGTTTACTTCAAAAGTTGATGAGTTAACCAAATTGCGTGTTAAGTTATTTAAACAACTGGCCGAAATTGAACAAAATTGAAAGGAAAGAAAATGAAATTGAAAATTCGCTACATTCTCATCGCCGCAGTAGCAGCTGTAACAATCTACGTAGTATCCCCTAGTGACTCTGATGTCACTATGGGTGCACGTCAAACAGCTCAAGCTAAGGCTGACGCTAAGATGCGTCAAATTGAAGACCTTGCTGATTATTGTGTGAAAGCACCTTCTAGCGAAGAGTGCAACTAATACAATACAAAAAGAGAAGGAATCCTTCTCTGATTTAAAAGGAGTATTTTAATGGCTATATTAGTCGATCCAGAAAAATCACAAACAGATAATCTAATGTATCTTTTAGAACAAGCTAATATCCCACAAACTGTTAAGAATGATATTGAAGGATATTCTTGTTTAGCACGTGATAAAACCATTAATGGTAAAAGTTATAATACAGAATTACATTTACATATCTTACCAAACTCACCTACACATTTACGTGAAAAAAATGCTTATGCTGAGAGTAACTATAATCGTGTTCCTCTTGGTTTTCCAGGTGATACATCGTTTAGATTAGAACATGATGAGCGAACAGAAGGATTAGTAGACTTTAGTAATCGTACTGCAATGAATGAAAAGTTAGCAGAAAAGATAAATAGACACCCTAAGTTTTCACAAGAAAGTAAATTTCCATTTCGTGTAGAAGTAGCTGAAGACTTCCGCTCAATGACTGTATTTCCTTCTCTAGCTTCTCCTTGCTATTACGGAAGTAAACAATATAATTTTAGAGTTATTGAGATGGTTTCTATTAACAGTATTCCTACTCAAATCTACGTATCTCGTCATTTCTTTCCAAAAGCTAAGAATCAGTTAATCGGTACATTCTACGGTGGTTGGACATTTGACTGGCACTTTCCTTCTAATGAATACCAAGACAATAGTGGATTTAGGATTGAAAGGGCTTATTCTTTTAGATAGTCGTTTTACAGGTAATGAATCTGTTAAAGAATTCTTCCTTAAGGTACTTAACTTAAAAATAACATTGATCCTTATAAAGGTAAACCTTATTTAATTCAAGATATCGATATTGAAGAACAATATGTTCCTGCTATTCAAACGAAGTTACTTAACTTTGTAAAAGACCCAAATATACACATGTCTACTTACGACTATAGGTCAGATGGTTTCTGGGTAAATAATATTTGGAAAAGAAGTGTTGCTATTATTGGTGAAGATGATATCTTTGGTTATAAAGTATTTTACTGCGATGATGGTAAATATCATGGATTTAAATCTATTGTATTACAATTGCATATAGGTTCAGCATTTCTGCGTTTCTTAAAAGAAACCAATCGTGAAGTAGGTAAAACTTTCACGATAAGAAATGTAGCTGGAATTAATAACGGTATTGCGACAGGTGCAGATGTATCACTGAAGTTTACTAAACATTTAAATAAAGACTACATCAATTCTAATGACTTTACTATCTATAATGGATATATGTGTAAACTAGAAGCTTTTAGTGGTCAACCTACTACTGATGATAATCCATGGTTAAAAGACTTATTCTACGCTACTATCTTTAAAGAGTTTAATGAATGGTTATTTAGTAAGTTTAATATTAAACTACTAGAAAAATCTTAGTACTAATAAATTGGTATCTGAAATTAGAAACATTAATCTTAAAAGATTATAGTAGTTTAAGAAACCTATATAGTGTAGAAGATTCTGATAGACTTGCCATTAATAATCTACCTAGTAATGGACATATGTTTGTTATAGGTACATTTGGAGTATTGTTTAAACGAGTAGTTTAGATTTTAATTTAGAAATAATATTATACTGAATGTACTTATTTAAATAAAGGAATACATTATGGATAGTATTATTCTCCCCAGTAAAGAGATGTACTCTGTTGTTCGGGATGACCTTGTTTGTATTGACCATGTATCGTTAATGCTCTCTAATGAGTCTGTATTGGCTATAGCTTCGATTTTAGATGGTATTGGAGTGTGTCATACCCTTTTTGAATAAAGAGGGCTTACCGCGTCAAACAGCGGTCACTATAGTGTATTCTAAGAATAGATTACCTAAGTATCTTATTAAAGAAGATTTAGAAGTAGATGCTACTTTTGTCCCTTTTAATAAAAACCCGAACAATACGATACATTTATCAATTCTGGTAATCTTAAGTTTCAAACAGTTACTGACGTCCATGGAAATAAGATGGATGTTATTCTTATTAAAACAAATACCTTCATGTCACTACATGAGAAATACATTAATGACTATAATGCCGAATGGTCTCAAGGTGAATACATGCCATTTATTAAAATAAATTCACCTAGTTACTACGATGGTTCTGATTGGTTTAATACTTTAAGTATGCCAGAAACAAACCAAGCATTAACATTTACTGATGTACGTTACATGAGGTTTGGTGAAAGGATATAATAAAAATGCTTTATTCTGATTTAAACGGTTATAAAGAAAGTGCTAAGAGATGGATAATCCCTGGATTATTTATTTTTCTAATGTCTGTCATTGTTATCTCTTTGGTCATTATTCAACATCAATCTCGAGCATTAGATACTCGAAAAGAAAAGATTGTGTTGTTAGAAGATGAAGTACGTGATTTGAAAAGAGAATTGGCTCTACAAACTGAATTAGCGACTGCTTATAAAACTGCTGCTGATAATCAGTTAGCATTATTTAAACAAAGTCATGATAATTTTAAAGCAGTTAAAGAAGACTTAGAGCATTCTTTAGACAAACACAAAGAATACGAATCTCAAGAATTGCCTTTAGATATTAGAAATATCGCAAATGGTATTCGACCTATCCCTTTAAAACCTAAGGAATAAAAAATGAAATACTTAGTTCTTCCTATTTTACTTTCTCTAGTAGCTTGTACTACACCGACTAAAGTAAAAGAATATGTGGCTTATGATTGCCCTATTCCAAATGTATGTGCTGAACCTATTAAACGCCAAGAGATTAAAACCAATGGTGACTTGGTTCGTGCCTATGTAGACGTTATGCAAGAGAATGAAGAATGTCGTATTGTCGTTAATACATTAACGCAATGTATTCGTCAATCTCAAGACATTATCCGTAAGTCTAATTAAAATTTAAATTATTTTAAATCTATACTATTATAGTGAAAGGGACGACGGTTCCTTTCACTATTCTTATCAACTCTTTTTATAAAGGAAACTAACATGAACGTTCAACAAAATACTATTTTCGCTAAGAAATTCCAATTCAATAAATTCTTCACTAAAGCAGTGAAGAAAGTATTGGTTGATGCTTTTGGTGACAAGGCACACTTCAACTTTGAAGCGACACAAAACGTACTCTTACCATCTCGTAAAGGTGGCAACGAGATGTCTGGGGTTCGACCATTCCCATTTAAACTTAACATTGCTAAAACCACAGGTCACATCTACATCGATGATCGTGATGACGAAGCTACTTCTTTTGTAATGTCAGAACACTGGGAAGAACTCACAGTGGAAACTGTAAAAGACATTTTTGAGTACGTTGAGAAACTGCTTGCAAACATCGAACCTAAAGAAGATGGTAGTAAACCTATTATTAATGTCAAAGTTGCGGTAAACATTTACGAAGGTAATTACCAATCAATGAACGACCCAGAATCTTTGAAACTGGTTCGTGAATTGGAAGGTAAGCCTGCTAAATCTCAATCTAACGAACTTCAAGAAATTGCTGAGAAAATTCGCGTAGAGGGTGTAGACCCTGAAATAGTCACTAAGATTGTAGAAATCGTTTTGGCTACACTCCCAATCGTAATGAAGAAGTAATCTGATATAGAATACTATAGGTGGTTAATCCCACCTATAGTATTTTTATTTTTTATCTTTTATAAAGGAAAAGTATTATGTCTAAAAATAAAGATGCTAAACGTAAAGCAAAATTAAAAGCTCGTAAAGCTACTACGGGTACTGTAGTAAATCGTAAGAATACCCTTGGTTTAGATTCTCGTGGTAATAAGAAAATGAATGCTACTGTTACAGGTTCACTGATGACAGATTTGTTTGAAGAACAAATTACCCAACGTATTGGTTCTAAAAACATTGAAGAACTCTGTACTACCATGAAATCCAATATGAATAGATTCTTGGTAGGTACACGTGAAAAAGACAGTATGCAAGACTATTGCTTCTTGACAGAAAATGTCTATGTTTCTAAAGTGTTACTAGAACTCATCAACAAATACATTGAGTCTGATGACTTAGCGGACCAAATTAAGATTAATGAAATTAAATCTAACATGAAGAAATCTCTAGAAGACATGGAAGGTTTGATTATTCGTATTTGGCCTCAAGCAGTACGTCGTCAAAAGTCTTTTGTATTTGTATCTGAATTAGGTAAGAGTGCTAAACCTATTGTGGATGAATACATTAAGTGTTTTAAAGAAATGCTAAGTATTTGCGATGTTGGTATTTTTCCAGAAAGCTTGTCGTGTGACTATGGCTCGTTTAGGTAATGAAAATTACCAAGAAGAAAAATATTAAGTACTATCGCATTCGTGAAGGCTATCAGCTTTACCGAGAACAAAAAAAGCATACTATCTCGATAACTATGTTGAAAGTATTGAGAAAGTAGATAGTAAAAGCGACTTAAAGAAGACGGGTGATGGACAATAATTCATCACCTGTTTTTGAATATTTTTCAAACCTATATTATTAAATTGAGATATCTCAATTAACTTTTTATATAAAGGAATTTAAAAAATGGAAACTGTAACTGTAGAAAAAAACTGAATAAAGAATTCAAAGTAGAAGTACTTCAAGGTACTCCTAAGCATTCTGATATTAAGAAATTACTGAAAAGTGATTTTAATTTCATCAAAAGGTATCTGTGAGGTTTATGTGTTAGAATCTTACCATAAAACTGCTAATGTTAAAAATACTGTTAACAGATGGATTTATTATTAACAGTATGTTAAATACTGGTAAAGGTAAAAAACCTGGTTAATGAGATTAACAGCTTAGCTATTACAGCTATGCGTCAAATGTACAACTCTGGTTCTTTCTTTATTCCAGACGATATGACGTTTGAGCAATTTAAAGATTCTTATGCCGATAAGGTTAGTGCAACACTACCTATTATTTCTAAGCAATTGGAAACTAAGATGAAATATCTTCATTCTAATATTGAAGAGAATATGGAAACTTTCCAATTTGTTGCTAAAATAGCATAATTCATTTAAAAGGAAACTAAAATGGAAATTAAATTTAACCCTAAGTAAGTATCATCGTAAAGAAGATGATCCATTGTTTTAAAGATGGTAAACTCTATCTTTATACTGATACTAAGTCAGAAGATTATCCAGATGAAGTAGTAAACACATTTGCAGATACTCTGATTGATTATTATCATCTGTATAGTTTAGATAAAATTGCAGAAAGAATGAATAAGTTTAAACTTCATTCACTCATTATAGAAATAAACAACCATCTCTCAATTAGCTTCGCTGAGATTGATCGATACGTATATGTTTACGAAGAATACGATATGTATACAGATACTAAGATTGAATTAACAGAGGAACAAAAAGAATGTAATGTACTCTGTGGTGAGTTTAATAAACTATTTGATCGTGTTTGTGATGTAATCCATCGTAAAACAGGTTTATGGTGTAACCGTAATCGTTATTCTTATTCTGCTTATTGGCATGTATTTGTATCTAAGTATTCTACAGAAAACATCACTTCGAGTATGGGACAGAAGATGTTATCCATCTTAAATGGTGGTGACATTTTTACCATTAGATTCGAAAATGAAAATGGTGAATTGTTCTTACCTACATTCGAACCTATTTCAGTAGAGTATGATTTTATCGCTCCTGCGAGAGCAATCAATTTAACCGGTTTTAATGGGTTAGGATTTACCTTTAAAAAATCAAGTGGAGAATATACTCCGTACTTTGGTAATCCCAGTATGTTTCTTAGCTATTTAGAAAGGTTAGGTTATACTGGTCGTATTGTGGTTGTAAAACAGAATATTGGTGATATTATTCGTCTTAGTGATTGTATTATTGGTAATTCTATCAATGTTAAATATGTTGAAGAACTTAATAACGATAATGTAGTACTTGACGATGTTTATTCTGAGGAAACTAAGTCTATCTTTAATGATGCTCTTTATAAACACATTGGTGTTCTTAATTACGATGATGAACCTTTCCCTAGTATGTACATTAATCCAAATATATTGTTCGATATTCCTGATGGAGCTATTTACAGAGAGGATGAGATTTTCGAAGCAATAAAACAAATTGCCAAGAAACCTTCTGAAGACAAACTTCTGGTAGACTTCAAAGGTGAGTTAGTCACTGTTTGTGAATTACTAGATAGAATCTCTGAAAAAGAATTCTTAACTATATTGAATATTCATGCTAATGGTTTAGATAACTACACCAATATTTCACGTGAATACTTAAATAATGGCGCTATTATTTATCTACATGCTGGAAACCTATCTGGTCGAAGAATCAATAAATTCTTCGAAAACAATGTACGCGAAGAGAAATTGGTAAAATTCAATTCTGATGAACTTAAGTTGTTTATTAAAAATCACCCTAATGTTTATGCTGTTCGAACAGCAAGGAAGAATACCAATATCATTCGAGTAGATGTAGATGATAACGATAACCGTATTGCAGGATTTAAGAAATGTGATTTAATTATCACTTCTAAAGAATCCTTGCAAGAGTATTTACACGATACTAAGAACATTAACGATTATAACGGTAATCTATCTAATGTATACAATTATAGTGTAAATATCAATCTTAGTACGGTTGGTACTAATGGTGAAGTAGTATATTTATACGATATCTATCGCCATAAAGAGACAGGTATTATCTATATCTCACTTAAAGATAAGCCATTCCATTATCCTATCCCTCTTAACTTTAAATTTGATTAATTCTTAATGTATTATTACTCTATGGGTATTTCTACCCATAGAGTAATTTATATTCTCTTTTTATAAAGGAAACTAACATGAACAAACTTTTTATTTTATTGGCTTTAACTATTTCTGCTTGTGCTACACAAAAAGCAGAAGTTACAACATCTGTACCTACTGAAGAAACTAATCTGAATGTAGAAGTACAAATCAACGAAGACTCTGGCATTATGTGTAAAGAAAATAACAGTATTGCCTGCAACGAAATTCGTGATTATTGTTTTAATAACGATAAAGACGAAGACTGTGTTGCTTTTGCTAAATTCTCTAAATAAGGAAATACTAAGATGGATATGGTTAAGTTCGTTCAAGACGGTATTAAACAAGCTAATAAAAACCAAAAGACATTACAAGCTATTGTCGATATTCTTTTCGATGGTACTGTAGATGTGAATTCAAATATCACCATTAATGGTTTGCGTAAAGACTTTGGTGATAAACATCGCTTTACTGTACTCAATGATATTGTTGTAATTAGTTTTGCCGATATCTTTCACGCAGTATTTAATTATTGCACTGTAAACCATGAGCATGTTAAAAGAGCTATTGGTAAACTCATCGAGCAACTCAAAGACAAATACCCTATTAAAGTAATCAGTAGACCTAGTAGTAAACCAATATTTGGTATTGGTAGTGAACCTACTCTTATTATTAGTGGTGATAATTCAAATGTAGTAAGTGGGTATAACTATAGTGCGCTGAATGCCGTATTTGATAAAGAAGCATTATTAGACCATTATCATGATATTGTTTCTGAAATTACCAAACACGATTTAATTCTTAATAGAGGTGTATCACTTGAATTAGAAAAAATCCATTTAAGTGATGTATCTAGTGATGTTAGAACTAATGGTGGGTGGGGTAAATTATATAAAAGAAGTGTCTGGTAAAGAGTTGAACGAAAGTGGCTTTGGTACTGTTAAGATTTGTGATGGTCTTTATGGTATTAAAGACGGTTTGTTTAACATCTACAGTCAATCAAATAAAGAGTGCGGTATTAACGAATTCTAACTATAACTAACTTTAGATACAGTAAGTGTCCTATTACTAGGACACTTACTGGTTTACTCTATGTTTATTTTTTTAGAACATTTTAAAGTCTTTAATACTAGGAATACCTCTAGTAATCATGTCAGGTAAGAAGTGGTCTATAGTCAGTTTAGATACTACTTCCATCTCACCTTTCTTATCGCCCATTAGAATACTTACTTGTTCTTCAGACCATTTTAAGATATCTAAGTTTCGTGTAGAAATGTTTTCTTCACCACCTGTATCTAATGTTACTTCGTATAAGTGTACATCTTTAGTTTGACCAATACGATTTGCTCGTTTAACTGCTTGGTCGTAAGTACCAGACCTAAAGGGTAAGTTCAAGAAAATTACTGTATTGGCTTCTGTTAAAGGCACTGCTTCTGACAATGTTTTAAATGTCGTAATCAAAGGGTTAATCTTACTGTTTTCTTTAAACTGTTTAACTTGATTAGATAGACCAATAGTAGTTGTTGTTTCACCGAAAATAGTAATAGGATGAAAACCTTCATCTTGTAAGATTTCATTACAGCGTTTTAATACATCTACATAATCTGTAAAGATTAATGTTTTTGCTTCAGCATCACGAATGACTTCACTTAAATTGGTTTCGTAAGTTTCTTTACTCTCTTCATTCACTACAGTAAATGATTTTGCCATCGCTTCTACAATAGCTTTATTACATTCAGTTCTCTTACGTCCAATAACATTACCTAATGTTTCTCCAATAATCGTAAGTTCTACGTATTTATAAACAGACTTAGCTTTTTCTAAATATCTTCTTAGTCTTATTAGAAAGAATAGGAATAATTACTTTATCTTCAAAGTAGTTACAATCAATAATGTATTGTTTGTGTACTGGAGACTGTGGATTATATCCATCATGTAACTCTTTGGTTTTAGCTAGGTATTCATCTAATGCTATTTGCATCTTACTATCAAAGTTACTTCCTAAGTTATCTTTAAACTCTTCAATACCTTCAAAATATTCTTCAATGTATTCATCTCTAAATTCATTATAAAAAGCAGTACGCTCTCTAATGTATTTCTTCATTTCTTCACGAATAGTACTAAGTGTATATTTCCAACCATCTGGTAAGACTACTTTAGATTGATAGGTAAATTGTTCTACACCTGAGCCTTGTGCTTTAATAGTAGCTTTCACTAATTGTAATCTATTAGCCATTACACTGGCCGCATATACACCAGAAATACCAAACACTGAGGTAAAGGATTTAACTACACTAGGAGTAAATAACTTATCAATAGTTTCAAACATTGTCATGGTTTCACTACCTAATGCTTTTAGTGGTGTACCTGACATCCATAAACAGAAATAAGGATTAACTATTTTATTCAATTCTCTAAACAATGTGGAGCGTTCTGATTTATAACTATTCAGATTATGGCCTTCATCCCCGATGATACAGTACCTAGCGTTAGGTATATTTCTTAAACTAGCTACTAGTTTATCCAGTGCTTCAAAGTGACAAACCATGAATTTACTATCTAGAGAAAAATTAGCTAACTTAACTTTACCACCCTTGACAGAATCAATAGATAAATTATAAGTCTGTGGCTTACTGTAGATACGATTAATGGTTTCTTCCCATACGTCGATAACTGCTTTTTTAGGACATACCACAATAATCTTATCTGCACCTAATAGTTCCATTAAAGCAATAGAGTTAATGGTCTTACCTAAACCAGGGCCTGCGTCTAATAGATAACCTCTTAAGTCCATTAACTTAGACTTAAATAAACAGTTATCAATAAACTTATCTTGGTGTTCAAATAACTTAAATCCTGGTACAAATATATTTTTAAAATAGATTTATTTACAACAGGAATATCTTCATCCTTGGTGTTTTGAATTAACTTAATGTTTTGCACCAAAGGAATGGTTTCAAACAATTCTTTTAGTTTTTGTAATTTAGAACGAGATACGATTCTACGTTTAAATTTATCATTATTTAGTAATTCTAATACCACATGATACATGTCAGGTAAATAGAATTTCTGAAACTTCATCTCCCATCTACTTGACTTATCTAAGATATTATAAAAGCATCTTAGAACCAATATATTTCTCAAAATCACGATATACTAATTTTTAAGTTAATCCCTTCTACAATGATTTGATTTTTAGCTACGTCTTCTTTAATAGTCGGTGTTTTAAATACTTCAAACATTTTGTTCTTCCTTTTTACTATAAGGTTATTCATATCTTTCCATTGTCCTTTATACCTTAATCTAAGATAATTTAAACCTATACTATTAAAGTGTACAAATCTATTAGATAGTACATCTATTTATTAACACTTATTTAAAGGAACTATTAAAAAATGGAAAAATTTGCATTCTTTGCATTAGGTTGTTTAATCTTAATTGGTATTGTATTTTTCGTAGCAAACTTCATTGCTAAATTAGAAAAGTACAGTGAGGTACTACCACACGATAAGAATATCAAAATCATCAATAAGATGATTAAGAAACCTGATATAATTAACAAACACCGTATCAAACGGATTGCTCAATCTTCTCAAACTAAATCTGTAACAGGTATTACTAATCTGGAAGAACAAGACCGTACTGGTTTAGTACGTCGTATTCTGATTGATTATTTCAATAAGAAAGAATTTAAGATTGGTACATTCCGCGATTATCATTGGGGTGTAGACTTAACATCTAAATTCATTGAAAAAGTATCTGATTCAGAAGCTATTGAAGCATTCTCTTTGTGTCTGTTAAGTACTGAATTTACCGATGATGGTAACTTTGGTAATACAATGATGGATACACATGTAGTACGTAAACTCGTATTAGATGTATACGTGTGCTACAAGTCTGTGGATTCTGAATCTAAACCATCATCTACATCTGATACGTATAAGACCTACGACTTGGATACCAACATCGAATTAATCGAAGTAGTAACAGGTGGTGATATTCTACTGAATGGTGTTTAACATAAGCAATACTACTCTCTACTCCAAAATAGGAGTAGAGAGTAGTATAATGCTATCTTTTTATTTTTTAGCCTACGTCGTAGAATGCTAGTTCTTCTTCACCATTCTCATTACGTGTTGCACCGAAACGAGACAATGAAGTATCACTTCCATTGATGTCGTATCTTAAACCACCTACTGGTGCAAATGGTAAGATGAATACTTTATGTTCTTCTGGTGTATCATTTTGACCACGGTGTTTACCACGTGCAAATACTTGATATTTAGTACCATTGTCTTTTACAATATCTACTGCAATCTCAAGTTCTGGTTCACGATATAAACCACGACAGTCAGCATAATACGAACCATCTGATACTTGTTGTGCTAACATCTTATTACCTTGACGTTTTAAATCCAATGCATCACCTGATAGCTGGTGAGGTGTCAATAAAGCAATATTGTGTCCTGCACACATAAAGTTTTTAGTACGTCTAAAGAGTTCTTGTACATCAGAGTCACCACGAATATTAGGTAAACCATTTTTATTGGCTAGGTTCAAATAGTCAATCAAACACATGTGGATTTCGTATCCTTTAGACTCTAGTTCTAGAATCTTATTCTGAATTTCAATATAAGACCATTCAGATGGATTAATACGAATCAGTTTTACATTGTATCCTGTAGACTGTAGTTTGTCTCTTACGTAGATTGCTGCTTCATTTTTATCTAAGTTTTTCTTATCGTCATCTGTTACGACTACATTATCAAAGTTACCTTTTAATAAAGTGTAGATATTAGATAATACAATTTGCATGTCATCTTCAAAAAGAAATCAATACATTCATTGGTTTCTTTTTGGATTGAGTTAATAAATCCTTAGGATTATTAAACATACAAGCTGAAATAAACATAGACAAACACACACCTGTTTTGTTATTGTGTGCTAAACCACCTACTATAGTTAATTGACCTAAACGTAAACCTCCGCGTGTCATTCTATTCATTGCCTGCCATGGCATACGAATTGTACGTGAACCATCTGATTCTTTCTTAATTAATTCGTATTGCTCTGCGACTTGTTCAATGTTATTTAAATCTAGTTCAACCACTACACCTGGGATTTCTTCACCAGCGTAATTTACTAAATCAATAGCATCTGTTAACTTAGTAGACATATAGCCATCTAAGTCTTCTACTTTATCACGATTGAATTTTAAATCGTAAGTCAATTTTTCTAAAATATCTTGTGCTTTTTTATTTTTTAGATACTTACTCAATTCAAAACGATAAGATAATACAGAACGCTGTACTTCTTGAGGTGTCAACTCAAATGCAATATTGTCTTGAATACTTTCAAAGAGTGTTGTATCTTGTCCACAGATGATTTTTAAATGTTGTATTAAATCATTGTAAGGAATGGGATTCTCTCTAGAAACCATATCCATTACTAAATCTTTTAAGTCATTTAAAGTAGAGTCTGTACCACTGATGTCTCTATTATTAATCTTTAAAGAACTAATAATATCATTGACCAATTTAGAGGAATCTGATTCTTCTTCTAATTGAGATTCTCTGTATAATAAAGAAATACATTTTGCTAATAATGCTTTTAATGTTCATGTCAGGGATTTCTTTCTTTATTTTTTTATATTGTTAATAAAATAAGTAACGGTTATAACGTATGTTAATATGAATTATTCGGTTAGTATATATTAGCCTATAGAGCTATTTTTTACATAGATAGTCAGGGCTAAAATCTAAATAGAAATCTACCAACATATAAAGGATATCACCCATGATTGAGTTAATTAAGAAAACAGAAGCTGAAAGGTTATTGGATCGTTTTATCGATTCAGAAGAGAATCCAGAGAATACCATTCGATTAGTATTTGTACCAGAAGAATTATATAACGACTTAAAAGATAAATGGTATTAGCCCTGTTGACTTACTTTATTATGATAAAGCTGTCGAATCTGTCGGTAGCAACGCTTTAAAAGAATTAATTGCTCTAAATGCTTTGTCTAAATCCTCACCTTTAGATAAAAGTAGAGTATACGAATCTGTAGAGATGTCTGAAAAACTTACCCCTTTGATGGGTGAGGCATTGGATATTCGCCTACTGTGGCTGGCAAATGCTAATGATAAAGAAGCATTTTATAGCCAATATTTTCCTCAGGAAAATGGTGAGCATACTTTTGAAGAAGAAGTGTTTAACACAACACGTATTCTATCTAAAGTAATGACAGGTATATGTAATAACATTTACCAACACACTAACGAAAACTGTATGTATGAGAGTATTGACGTGTCCCCTAGTGGACGTATTTACTTTATTTCTGTACCTACTTCAACGGTAGAAGGAAGCTACAGTGAACATACATTGAAAACTTATGTATTAGAGAAAATTCGTGATGTAATGAGAAAGTCGTCTATTTACCACTCAGAACAGACTATATCAGCTACAGCATTGTTCGGTAATTATTTACTACTATTAGATAATTAATAATTATTTTTCGAAGATATTATAAGTTATTCTTGTCTTGATTTAAATTTTTAAAAGGTATTGAAAAATGTCTCAAAAAAATATTTTCGGTAAAGAGAAAAATCCTTTACCCCCCGTTCAAATACACAAGTGATTGCTGACATCGTAAAATCACGTGCTCATGATATTTCCTTGAGCACTGAATCTGCTAAATTGGTTGGTAAAGCTTTCTTGTCTATTGAAAGTCTGAGTGCTTCTGAAACTGAAGACCTGGGCGCTATTACCAACAGCCAAAAAAACTGTAATCGACGGTATCGTAGCTGACTACCAAGAAACTACTGGTTCTACTCTGACTGAAGACCAAGTAGACAACCTGTCTGAATCTATCGTTATCGCTCAAAACCCAGACGAATACTACAATGCTGGTGCACAAACTGAACCAGGTACTGTTGTATCTGCTATTGGTGGTGGTGTTGACGTTGGTGTTGTAGGTCAAGAACTGGCTACTGAATCTTTCGAAGTTCACGGTATGATGAATACCCTGGCGATGACTGTTTCTTATAACATCCGTCCTGAAAAACAATCTAAAGCTGTAGAATTGTTCTTCCCTACTATCACTTTGGATTCTACTCAAAACAACTACACCATTGACGTACACCTGTCAACTGTATTCAACTCTAAAGAATACGACTTGGGTGGCAAAGGTGATGCATACCGCAACCAAAAACACGTAATCAAAGCATTACGTAAACACGATATCTTGAAATCTAACTTCACTGACATCGTTCCTGTATTCCGTAAAACCATCAGCGAAGATTCTTTCGTAGACAGCACTCTTCTGCCACCTTACGTTGTTCGTACTGACTTCGACGAAGATGTACAAACTTCCTTGCTGAAAATCGGTAAAGAAATTAAACTGACTCACATCTCTCAAACTGACCGTATGGTTACTTTGGGTATGTCTGATGATACTGACCAAATTTCTGCTAACCCACGTCTGAAAACTCTGGGTCTGAAAGTTGGTAACGATGTTGTATTGTTCAAAAACTTGCAATACCATCAACAATCTACTTTCACTTACTCTCCAAGTGGTGACCGTGAAGGTATCCAATTGATGTACGATGTAAATACTCACTTGGTAAATGCTGACACTATCGGTGAAATCTCTCAAGCTCTGCCTACAGAATTGAAAGCACTGAAAGACAAAAAACTGGAAGCTCTGTTGCGCTTTGATATTTCTGGTCGTGGTAACACTGACTTGGGTACTGTAACTCTGAATGCAAAGCTGCTGTACAAGTACGCTCTGTACGCAATGCAGAAACCAAAGAAGTATTGTCTATGGAAAACGCAGACGTTAAAGCTCTGGTTGCTGAATTAGAAAAAACTTCTATCGTTGGTTACGAAGTAGACGCTACTCGTACTAACAGCAACTTGCGTGAACATGGCCTGCTGTTGGATGACCGCGTACAACGCATCATCTACGGTGTTAAACTGCACTCTCCAATCGCTATTCGTCGTCCTATCGATGACAAAGACACCGTATCTGATTCTCAACGTATCGACAGCCTGATTCGCTTGTCTTTCATCCGTCGTACTAACGCTGGTGTATCTGCTATTTACGATATCCTGAACATGTTGAAATCACAACCTCAACAACTGGATACTGCTGAACCATTTAACTACACTTCTGTTGGTGTAGGTCAATGGTTTGCTCGTACTTACGTTAAAGATGTAGAATTGGATGTTTACAAAACTTGTCAATCTCTGACTACTTCTGACCGCTTGAACAACGTGTCCTCTGTAATGACTAACTACATCTTGGGTGAAATGACTCAAGCTTACTGTTCTTCTGAACTGGCTGCTGGTTACGAATTGACCGACATCGGTGGTAGCTCTTTCCGTCCACACGTGATTGCTATTGCTGACGCGTTCACTAGCAAATTCATCTTCCGCGAAGGTGATGCTCGTACTCTGGGTGATGGCTTTGACTTCACTATCGAAGAATGTTCTGACGAACGTTTGGTATTGGATGAACATGGTCAAGCTAAAGATGGTGAAATTGGTACTATCTTCTTGTCATTCGGTAAACCACGCAATGGTAGCCTGAGCGTACCTCTGTGGTTCGGTAACACTCTCGATAAACGTGAAATCCCACGTATCGTTAGCCGTGCCCGTGGTAGCAAATACCAACACGAAACTATGGTTCAACCATGGTTCAGCCACATCTGTCACTTGCCAGTATTGGTACGCATTAAAGTAACTGGTCTGAAACGTTCTATCCAAGAACGCTTGAACTTCCAAGTTACTAATGAAGTAATTCAACCTGCTACTGCTGCTGCCGCTACTGCTGTTAATGGTACCCCAGGTGCTTAATAATCAGAACTGATTAATTTAAATAATTAATTAAAGATACCTACTACTCCTCTACCTACATGGGTAGAGGAGTAATAGGATTATCTACGTCTTATTGTATTTTTTTCTAAAACATATAATATTAAATTGGTACCCAATATTATATTGTTTCATTTAAGGAGGAAACAAATATGTCTTACGATGAAAAATCCAAATGGTTCTGCTTTATTCAATGTACGAAATAGAGGCAACCGTAAATTTAAAGAAACACATCTACCATCGGACTTTTTGATAATGGTTCGATTAATGCTGAACATTCTGCTGTTATTAATAGTAACCCTTATTCTGTTATTATTAAAGAAGAAAGTGTATTTGGTGCTAAGAGTGGTAAGTCAATCGAACACCCATCTACATTATTTTCAACAACTGAAATCATTAACATGTCTAACACTGATATTAATATCAGTAATCGATTCGGATATGTATATCGATTAAAACCAGGTACAGAGAATTCTTCTTTAAGAAGACTAACTCTGGAAGATAAAGAAATGGTTTTACGATATGGTTCCGGTCTTTATATTATTGTTAGACATTTGTCTAATTTAGAATCAATAGTGCCGACTGTTGGTTTACTAAACTCAATTGAAAAACTCTTATAAAGAATCAGGTAATAACGACGATGCTTTGTTTGGTATTACTGAAAATAGACGTTTATTTGGTAAAGTATTAGAAAATAAAAAAGAGTTGGAAGATAAGATATCCGATGTAATTAAAGCTACCAAAGGTCCTTATTCCACAAACCTATACTTAGCAAATAGTGAGTTAGTTACTGTATTCTATTATCCTGAAGATATTATTCGCATGAATAAAAATTATCTACGATAAAGAATTGGATATTGTAATTTCACCTAATGTAGTAAAACTATAAACAAATTATCCACCCATCATTCTCTATTGAAGATTCTGAAATACATCAAGTTATTCGAAAAAGAATTGACAGAGCAAGGTAAATTAGAATCTATTAAATTCATTACCAATAAAGAAAATGGTAAAATTTATCGTAAAATGGGTAATAAGATTCAAGTCATTAATGGTGAAAAACCAACTAATGGTGAAGAGTCTGGTTTATACATTTATACTTCTTATTTAAACGATGAAGATAATATCGAAGCAACTAACGTATTTATCCCTTATCGTGATAAAGAAGCATTACAAGAACATGGTTACTTCACCACATCGGATGAAGCAAGAACTTACAATTCTGAAATTGAAATTCGTAAACTTAAACAACAGGAAGTTATCTTAAATAATCAATTTAAAAGAACAGGAGCGTGAACACGAACTTAAAGTACGTCAACTAAATGAAGAGATTAACCAAAAAGAAAGAGAGCTTAAAGAACTTAAACTTAGATTAGACCATATTGAAAACATTAGGTAACCATGAGAACTCTCGTGAAGAGAGAACATTTTAAACGTGAAGAAAGGACTTATCAGGCAGAGAATAGAGAAGTTGAAAGAAAAATATAGACTTATTGACCGTAACCTAGACTTGGAGGAAAAAGTAATCGAAGAGCGTTCTAAACGCGTTAAAGCAGAAGTAGCAGCAGCAAGTGCCGGTAGCGCAGACACATCACGTAACCTTGCATCTACTGCTGGTATTATCACAGGTACAGCTGCAATTGTTGGAGCAGTAACTAAAGTAGTCTCTGATAGTAAAAAAACATCAGCTGTTGGAACTATAGCTAAGAAAGGATTTTTAGCCTTATCTGCATCTAGTGCTGCTACAAATGCTGTAGCAGGAGTAGCTGCTAAATCAGCATCGGCTTTTGCCGGTATTAGTTCATTAGGAGCAGCCTTACCTGTCATTGGAGCAGCAGCAGCTGTGGTAGGTATTGGTTATCTTATTTTTAAAGGAATTGGAAAATTATTTGACTTCTAAATTAGTTTGAGTGAATTATCTCTTAGTAGATAATTTAAGTGTTTTATTATCGTTAAAAGAATATCGCGAGTCTTTTACCATGGTAGAATATACTTTAATAATTATACAAGGAAAACAAGCATGAATCCTTTATTGATACAACGGATCAAGGAAGATACTCCACATATTGACGAGAGAATTGGATTAGGATTGTCTTATCACGACAATCCTAATATTCCTCTTTATGTGGATAGACTGTTTCGTATTAACTCGAAACGGTTTCCTAAAAAGTTAAAGTATCTTGGTTGTGAAAAAGTCCCTCCGAAAGAGGGTTACCAATACATGACCAGAATTAGTAATAACAATACACGTAAATACGATATCAATCGAAATGATATTCGTTTATACGCTTTTAACTTTGACTTTGGTGGTCAGCCGATTCGTAAATATATCTATCTTCCATTTATTCGTCGACATGGATTCATGTGGATGAATGGTGTAAAATACATGGTTGCACCTGTAATGGCAGATGGTATTATTACAATTAAGCCTACTGAAATCTTTGTCAAGTTGATTAAAATTAAATTGTGGTTTGAACGTATTCGTAATGTAAATATTGTTGTAGACGGCGTGCCTGAATACACATCTATTTATCATTCTAAAATCCACAATAAGAAAGACACTGGTCGTACTGACAATTTCATTAAAATGAAATGCACTCTGGTACATTATCTGTGTTGTAAATTTGGGATGACTAAAACATTAGAAATGTTTGGTTTTAAACCTGGCAGTGTTCTGATGTTAAATCGTGATGATTTTGAGAATCCTGGCGATGTATTAAATCAATATCCAAAAGACGAATGGGTGATTGTCGAGAGCAATGGTCGTAAACCACCACACAGTTATCTCTATCCTTATTACGAACCTACGAAAATGTTCTTCGCAGTACATCGTAAAGAATGGGAAACGATTCGTTCAGCTAAGACTGTTATCGGTACATTGATTTACGTGTTAAGTCATTATACTCGTTATAACCGAATGAATCCAGATATTGTAGATAATACAGAAGCATGGCGTAGCATGATGGGTGAAGCAATTTGTTCTACATCAGACCATGCATCTATTATTCAAGACAATATTGATAAACACATGGTTTCATTAGATGGTTATGTAGATGACATGACTATTGATGATTTCGAACGAATTGGTTTGGGACATATTGATAACATTTATAAACTGTTTGTTTATATTGTTGAAAACTTTATTGACCTAACTAGTGAGATTTCACAAATTTCTAAATCCAATACTTTGTATGGTAAGCAATTGCAAATTTGTCAATTCCTATTATTCGATTTGACTAAAGCCATTAACAATGCTTACTTTAATCTTAGTACATTGCGTTTAGAAGAAGACAGAAACCCAAATGTACCTGTTAAGTACGAAGCTGTACGTAAAGCAATTGAAAGCATTCGTGCTGAAGTTGTTATGCAGATTAAAAACCATACAGAAATTATTGTGGTAGATGACCCAGCTGATTTACCTATCTTGAAAATGGGACGTATTGTTATCCCACAAGAGAAGTCCGATAAAGCCAGAACGTCTAATACACAATTTAATGTAGAAGACCCATCTGTAGCACTACATGAATCTCTGTTAGAATGTGGTGCAGCATTTGATATGTCTAAAGCAGACCCATCTGGTCGCAGTAGATTAAACCCATATGTAACCATTACAGACGATTACACTATTGTGCCTAATCCCGAACTTGTCGATAAATCGATGCCGTTAAGAAATTACTATACGGTGATGTCGATAATAGACATGAAATTGTAGACACAGAGTAATTGTTAAAGTATATTTTAAAAAGGAAACTAACATGAATATCGATTTGTATCAAACAGCACCTCTGCAACAAATGGTTGGTGAGATGTTGACACAAGTGATTGATGAAACACTTTACGCAGGCCCAAACCAAGTATCGTTCTTTCGTGGATGTGCTGCTGAAGCGGTAAGTCAAAACAATAATTTGTTCTCTGAAATCTACGTGAATATTTTACAGGTTTTGGAAAACGAATATCTGTCTAACCAAATTAACCCTAATAACCAAAACCAAGTATTCAACTTAGTAAGTAATTCTTTTGTTGATGCTGTTCCGTACATCTTCTTGAACTATGGCCCAATGAACCAATTAAATGCTCAAGAAGCACATGGTGTACGTAATGATGCTAATAAGTATTGTTCTTACATTGGTAACATCCAACGTCAATTAGCACGTCATTACAGTAACAGTAATGGCATGATGTATGGTAACAATGCTGGCAGCTATGCAACTCGTGGCGGTATGGCTATGCGTAATAATAACGTAGGTGGTAATGGTGGTTCTCGTTGGGGTAGTGTACGTGGTAACAACTTTGGTGGTATGGGTGCTAATCGTGTAGATAATACATTTAGTGCTTCTAACACTCAAGCACATGATGTATTTGGTCGTGGTAGTAATAGCAGTAACTCTACACAACAAAATGATAGTAATGATTACTTTGCTATCAAACGTCGTAGGTTGGCTGAAAGCAATGCTAACAATACAGCGAATAAACAACAAGATAATTCAGCGTATAATGAATTAGTGGATGAGTCTGCTGTTCTTGGTACACCTACTGTTATTCATGGTAATAAAACCCAATACGAAGAACGATTTGATAAATCTGCTTCTAACGAAACTGTTAAAGCAAACAATCAAACAGAAGTACAAGTTGAAGAAGATGGTTTCCCAATTGTACCGAATAATCGTCGTAAAATGGCTATTGGTCGTAACTGGTTAGTAGGTTTATGGATTAATACTTCTACCAAAGGATACGAAGATATTAATGAAGTAAAAGTACGCCGTAAGTTAACACCTGAATACTTATATCCGTTTGACTATACCAAACATCGTGAGAAACTGTCTGAAGATAAAGATGGTTTGTATTTTGAATACTACGATGCATACGGTTTGGTTCAACGTGAATATGTATTTGCATTTAATGCGAGCAATAAACTATGGCAATCTTACAACTATCTGAATAAACGTTGTATGATTGAATTAGATGAACATGGTTTGCCTTGTCAGGTGTTGTACGATTTAACTGAGGAAGAAAGAATGGAACTTAAAGACCATATCATTCCTGGTAAAACACCAGGTATCTTAGGTAGTGCTCTAATCCCTAATCGTGAGAATCCACCTAGTCTGGAAGAAGAAATCAAATATCTGACCATGACTGATGAAGAACGCGAGTATCAAGAAGCAGAAATCATTGCAAATGGTGGTGAAGTAAATGAATACAATGTAACCATTAACGATAATGAGATTATCGCTGATAACTTACCATCACTGGTTACTGAAATCATCGATGATGTTTATACCGAACACGGTAATTCTCGATTGGTTGAAAGTGATGTCACTATCATGAATCCTATTTCTACTAAGAAACGTCAGTTAGAAGTAGTACGTAAAATCAAAGAATGTAAACATTCGATGATTATCGTGATAAAATCATTAAACCATTGACTAAAGCGCGTGAGTTTGTTCTATTGCGTAAGCTTTCTGAAATGATTGATATTCAATTCAGTAAGATTCTTCTGTGTCTAGACTTAACAGACATCAGCGTAACTGAAATCGTAGAGTGTTACAACGATTTGGAAGAACGTGATGATATCATCACTAAGTCATCAAGACAACAGTACAATACACTTGTAGAAGAAATGTTCGCATCATTTACTATTACCAATAATGATGATGAATATTTATCAGACAGTGATACGCCGACTATTGTAAGTAATACAGCAACTGTAACTTATGTAGACCGTAGTGCTGGTGAATTAAATATCACGTTAGATGGTTCTGAAACAATCAAAATGGTTGGGTATGTTTGGTTCGAGATACTGGTTCTGAAATCAGTAATTTGATTACTGCTTCTTTGGTACGTCGTAATCGTAAATCAAGCAAACCTACTCGTGACACTTATCTATTAACTTCAGATGGTGTATTGCTTGAGTTTATTCCAGCTAGTCGATTTGATATTAACCATGTATTCTATCGTATTTGCAAATTAACGCAATAAAAGGTAAATAGAGTAGAGAGGGAATTCCCTCTCTACTCTAGATATCCTTTATGTTTTTATTTTTTAGTCAGGTGCACCGTCTAAGGAATCACTTGGATTACCTTCGCCTTCGCTACTTTCACCACCTTCGTCGAAGTCAAAGTCATCTTCACCACCTTCACCTCCTTCATCACCAAAGTCACCGAAACCATCATCTTCGCCACCATCTTCACTATCACCACTGTCGCCACTATCGTAGCTACCACCACCACCTTCGCTAGGTTTAAGGTCATTACCTTCCATAAACCCTTCGGTAGATTTAACAATGTTTTTAGACTTCTCGAACATATCCATCATGTTCTTAATAGTCTTAATAGCAAAGTCACGCATAGAAGCATTCTTCTCGTAAGTTTGAACACCATCATCACTCACGGTAATGAAGTCCATAACTTCTGTACCAAAACCAGATTCAATTAAGAAGTTACGCATAATTTCTGCTTTAATTAAACCACGGTATTGGTCGATAAAGTTAGCGGCTTCTTCACCCAATACATCATTAGGTAACGATTCTGGTGAGTAAATATAATCCAATGTCTTATCGATACGAGCTTCCATCTTACTGATTTGGTCGTTAATCATCTCATCATTGTCATTTGCTTTCTCTGGTAATTTAACTACCAATCCAGCAATGAATTTATCAGTGATATACTCGATAATGGTTCTAAGTGAATCATCGCTTAAAGCATTCTTATCAATCTCATCATCAGATGCTTCATTCAATACATCAAGAATATCATTCAGATTTGACTTAACTGTCTCTTTGAGTTCTGTTCTTAATGTAGGAGAAGCTAAGATAAGTTTCTTAACAAACTCTGTAAAGTAAGGGTTTTGTTTGGTTTGGATTTGTTTGACTACCATGCCTACCAAGAAGTTTTGTTGTAATATTTCTCGAGCAAAGTCTACCCCGTAGGAATTATCGACTAACTCTGGAGGTAAGAATGTACCCATTTGTACTAATCTATTAATCAATTCAGCAGTATCATTATCAGGTGCTGGGATATCAGCAGTATTTCTTGTGATATCGTGACCAATATTTGGTACTTTAGGATGGTCTGATTCAATTGCTAGACGAATATTAGATTGATTGATTCTGTCTTCAATCGTTTGTACATTCGATGCACCTACCATTAAGCCAGCGGTTAATCTGGTTTTTAAAGTAAGTGCTTGTGCAATCTGAATAGTCTTTTTAGGGTCTGGGTCTTTTTCATCAATTCTAACGGTAGCTACTGTTTCAGGAATAGAATTAGCAATACCTGCACGTACTTGTGCTAACATGAATTGAATACGTAAAGATAACAATACTTTCATGTTATCGATTAACGAACGACCCATGCCTTTGTTATCAAAGTCTTGAGCCATGTAGGTCATGATGTCTTTAGGCATAAACAATACACGTGTTCTTTGTCCTGCTAATGCACGATAAAACATAATCCTAAATGCTTCAGTAGAATCACCAATATCTAGGTTTTTACCATATTCACCTTGACGTGTTCTTTCAATAATCTCTTTAATAATAGCATTACCATGAATACGAGAAAGCATTTCGATTTGACGAGCTTCATCGATCATTGAATTCATGCCATCAAACATCTCACGTCCTTGTTGGATTAATGAAGATGCCATCTTAGAACCACTGGTACGACTGTTAAATGTATTACTTAAATCACGATAATAGTTAACAGGTTTTACTTTAGATAAAGGCGCGCCTTCTTCATCGTGTAATACTAAATAACCAACATGTTCAGAAGGAGTACCAGGTTTATAAATGGGAATAATTGATTCTACTGGATATTCAATTACCAAAGGCTCATTCAAATCTTTACGATAGGTTTGGCGATTGTTTTTCAATACTTTAAGATTATTGTCATCACCATAACCTGAATTAACAAAGCTATCAATATTTTAAATACCTTATCTAAGATTTGTCTATCAGAAGCATTACTTCTATCAGTATAAGATTCTCGAGATAATCCAAGTGTACCCTTAATTCGTTTATCAGTAGCTTCTTTACGAATATGTCCTAAACGAATCATGTTCAAGTCATCGGTATATTCGATAAAAGTCTCATTACCAGAACCGTTTAGATTAACAGTCCATTTACCTTCTTTACTTAATGTAATTTCAGTATCTTTTTATCTTTTTAGCACCATCAATATCGAAAAATCTCTTTAGGAAATTCGTATTCAATTTTATCACCTACTTTAATTCTTGTATCTACTAATTGATTTACCACATTGTTAGATGTAATAGAATGATTTGTCTGATAAAGTGTGGGTGTAGAACCATCTGTATTACCAGAAGTTACTTCAACACTATTAAAGTTAATTGAATAAGATTCATTAGAAATTTGTGGTCTTTTAGTTTCTGTTTTTTTACCAGCAAAACCAACACATGGTCTCATGTAATCATCAAGCTGTTTATCGATTTCTGTAATAGATTGTTTACTGCTTTGATAAGAGAATGATTCTTTAGCAAGTTCTGGGTTAATCAGTTCATCCAAGCTAGATTCTGGAATAACTGCAACACAGTAAGCACCTTTAGTAAACAGAATCTTATACATAATGTCGTATAGTCTACCATCTAAGTTAAATCCGGTAGCCATATAGTTTTTAATTCTATCTACCATTTGTATACCTGAACTTTGTGTAAACAATCCAGGTGGAGGTAGATATTGTAATTCTTGACCTGATGTAATATAAGTAGGTGAAAGAACATAGGAAATCAAAATTTGAGCAGCACGTTGTAAGTCTGGTAACAACTGCATGATGGCTTCGTTGTCATCAATATCTTGTGCTTTGTCTGAAGCCATTCCCAGTAGATAATCTAAACTAGGTGTAGTATCAGTTAACTGACCATTGTTTTTAAATGATTCTTCATTACGACTACGAATAAGTTTTGAAAACAATGAATAACTAGCTGGATTTCTTTTAATATCTTTTTCATCTAACTTAACAGGTCTTCCTTTTAAATGTTCATTTAACGTATTTAACAATGCGTTGTCATTTTACCACTCATTTTTGATTACCTCTTTAAGTATATAAGGAATTTTCGATATGATTAATCAATACGATTATCACTATAAAGTATATATCGATAAGTGTCAGCCTTAGTATCCACCATGATTATTAAATCGACAAAAGATGCTAGGGACATGAGTAATGAATTATTTTACCGCACCTTACATCGATACGATGAAAATGACCCATCTAGTTGGATATATTATAAACATATCTCTGGTGAATATCACGTAACAGACGAACCTATTTACGTTATTTCTGTAGACACTACGGAAAAGAATTATTTTCAATAAAAGAAAAATTTAAAAAAATACATAAAAAAATACTCGTAAAAGAGTACTCTTACGGAACTCATAAGTACGAGGAGCTTGTTGCCAGATACCCGAATAAAGAACTCTTAATTAAAAGGTATCTTAAATCCTGTAGATATTGAAACAGCCATTAATGCTGAAGATGGTACTATTCTTTCTTACGATAAACGTTTTGTAGAGATTAACGAATATACGTTGATTGAAAGACTACAAGACAGAATATACGGAATGATAGAAAGATGGTATCAAAAAACAATATAATATTGATAATACTTATTACAATATTACCTTCATGGGTGTTCTTTATCAAAAATTATTAGAAGCTGTTATGGAAATACGAATGGAGAATTGCTTAACCAATGAAGCACATTCTTATCACTATCGTCGTTTCTTAGCTTCACATGGTTTTCTAGATTTCTATCTTGAACACTTAACCATTAAACAAGCCATTATCCTTTATAAGAACATTCGTTGGGTAGAACGCTATATTGGTCAAAGACATACTCAACGTTGGTTGATTAAACACATCATGACACTGCGTAGTTTACCTATTGCGGAATACAATGTCATTCAGGTATACAACGATATTGTTAAAGATGTTGAATCTATTGCCAAGTTTGAAAAAGTATCTTTAAATGGTTTAGAGAATATCGATAATGTTACTGACACATTAACATTAAAACAAATGATGGATAAAGAAGACCCATTGGCACCATTTAACTTACGTGAACGTGAGTTTGAAGAAAAGGATGCTAAAAACCTTTTAGGTTCTTCTCTGTCTTCTGAACTTAAAACTAAGATACTGGAATCTAAAGCCATTGACTTTACCGATTCAGAAACACATATTTTACCGAATATGTTATTAGACTTCTGGATTGAAATGGCGCACAAGAAAACTTATAAAGCTTATATTACGATTACTCATCCTTTAAATGGTGAGACGATTCCATTAAATAGTAAGAATGCTTTATTGCTTTATACTTACGCTGTTTATAAGTTAAATGGTATTACAGACCCATGTATTCCTGATTACACGATTGGCTTAGTACCTAATAAAAAACGACCTACAATAGAACAGTTAAAATCTGTTATTCCAGATACGACTTTAGTATCTAATAAATGGTTAACTGAATTAATTGAAACCTTCTCGCCTATCCATCCTATTATTAATACGATTGATTTCTACGAGCAAGTACATGAGCAATTCACTCAACTTAATTATTTGTTAGATAAAGCTAAAACAGATGAACACTTAGATGCAACTACTTATAAGATTGCTACAGTGTATCAAATGTACCATACCGAGAATGTATCATTTAGAACAGATAGTTTAAAAACATTCCCACAATTCATTAGTCAGTTGTCTTTTGATGAAAAAGGAATGTTAAAACAAGACTGGTTAAAGATTGCTACAGATATTTGGAAGAAGATTACTGGTTTAGATAACATTAATATTAAATCGTTGAATAATACCCATCGTGCTATGATTGGTTTGATGACTAAGTTGTCTAGTTATTCTGTACATTATATTCGTGAGATTAACGAAACGCCATTAATTGCTACTAACTTTAGAAGCCTTAGAATTGATGGTGGTAACAACAAGAAAACAAAACATGTGACTGATTCAGCATTCAGTAATTATGCTACTGAAATTATCGATGATGATACTGTAGGTAAACAAGATATCTACGAAATCAGTGATGACAATGGTATCCATTCTGATGATGGCGGTATCCGTATCTTTGTAGAATTCAATATTGACCCATCTGTTAAGACATTAGACGACCACTTAACTCGTGCTAATCGTATTAATACAGATAGCCTTGTTCGTGTAGGTTTGTATAATTGGGCGGTAGGTGATGCTATTGAAGGTTTAGAAAACCCATTATCTTTACCGGCTCTACCTGGTATGCAATCTTGGATTAATATGCCAAACGAAATGAAAAGAAAAATCATTGACCAGTTTGGTGGTAATTTGGATTGGTCTGAATACGATAAAGATACTAAGAAAGCCAAAGAAGCGCTGGATTGGAATATTCGTAATAAAGATTTACGTGGTTTGGATTATAACAAATAAACGTTAGACTGAGGCGATTACCGAAATGTAGTCGTCTCAGTTATGATGTTCCTACGAAATGATATTCCTACGGAAAAAGTGTTCCTACAAATTTTGCAATTAAATTATAAAAGGATAAAATATGGCAACAACTACTATTGTACCTAATAAGCGTACAGTGTTTGAATCGGTTCGTACCATTATTGGTAACGAAAACCAAATTCGTCGTGAGTTAGGATTACCTTATAGTATTACTCCTAATTCTACATTGAATGAATATCTTAAAATTAACCAAAATGTAAGCCCTCCTTCTACTACTATTCCTACTATTGGTTATTACTGTATTGGTTACGGTGGTATTAGTATGCAAAACTGTACCAATAACCAAGATGTATTGCCTTTCCCTAAAGTTTTCCAACACCGTGCTGATGATACTGGTTTATTTAAAATGGTACCATTCGTTATGCGTGAAATTAATAACGACTTGACTCCTCAAGAACGTGCCAAGTATGCATTGCGTCGTGAAGAAACTTCAAAGGTGTAAAATACTATGCTTATTATTTAAAACGCTTAGATTTGTCTCGTACTCAAATTTCTACGCAGATTATTACTAAGCAAGCTGATGGTTCTTTTACCAATACTGAATTCAATCCTCGTGACAGTAATCTTAAACCACAACCACAAGAATTGACTGTAGGTGAAGAAAACGTATTGAAAGCTACTTATGCTCGTTCAGTTGCTCAAGTACCTGTTAACTTTGGTAAACAAGACGTAGAAGAAATCTATAACGTATTTAATATTCTACATGGTGACCCAATGACTGCGGTGATTTCTGAAATTGGTTTGGTCTCTGGTATTGACAAAACTGTAGAAGTCGTTACCTCATCTGGTCGTTCTCAATTTACAGAAGTAATCGCTGCACAAATCGCTCACATTAACCGTACCATTCAATATCTTGGTGCGAATACTGGTGGTTTTGAATCTATCTTCAACCTAGGTATTAACGAACCTATTTGGAATATTTCTCAAAACCAATAAATCATTTAAGGTTTTATCATGACTTTTGACACCTCTGACTGGGTGTGTAATCTAATGGCTATTGACCCAGGCTCTAGTAGTCTGGGTGTAGCTATCTACGAATTAAACTTGGAGACTTTTGATATTATTCGGACTACAGCATTTACTGTACATGCTACTGGATTATCCCAATATTCAAAACACGCAAGTAATCAATATGGTGATAGGTTCGCTCGCTTTGCTGCAATGGAAAATGAATTAATGGAGTTATTTGAATCCATTCGTCCATCTATTGTTATTTGCGAATCTCCATTCTTTAGTAGATTCACACCCTCTGCATTCTCTGTATTAACAGAACTGGTTTCCATTATTCAGAAGACATTGTTTGATTTTAATAATCAAATACCATTCTTTAAAGTAGACCCACCGACTGCTAAAAAAGCCATTGGTGCTAAAGGTAATGCTAAAAAAGACGATATGACTATCGCATTAGAAAAAGTAGCTGATAAGTTGAAGTTGGTTAATCCTGTAACCGAGTTAGATGAACACGCTGTCGATGCTTGTGCGATTGGATATCATGGTTATAAGAAATATGTCTTAGATGGTGGGTTAAATGGAAATAAATTATATTTAGGTATCCTAGCATCTATTCGCGTAGGATATAAGAAAAACAAAGATAACTTGATTTATTTCTTTACTTTACTTATTATCTTTTACTTTGTGCTGTTATTGCAGAAAGGACTTTAAAGATTGCTCGCTATAGTAATCAAGTAGAGAGATATAAAAAAACGAGAGTGAAGTAAGTAACGAATCAAGAATTAAATTATACGAAATTATCCGCTCGGGAGAGAAACCGAGTTATTTAGATGAATATACGGGAGAAGATAATGACCGTTAGAAATTCAGAAATGATTACTAAGGGTCTAAAGAACATTCGTAATGATTTTGTATTAAGTAATAGAAAAGAAGACGATACTGGTTTAACTCGTCTGATTGAAGAGTATAATACTATCGCTAAGAAGAACTCTAATTATCCTGATATAACTGGTGAGATGACTGGTAAGGATATTAAAGAAGCCATTAATAAAATGACATTTGAAGAACAGATGATTGTGATTTATGGTTATCTTTGTGGTTGTGGAAAGGTGAGTGAAATACTTGACTACGACCAAGAAGTCAAGAAATTTAGAATTAACTTTCTGTGGTGGGCAGGTTATGCTTTTCTCTTCTTGTTTATTGCTGTCATTGGTGGTGTAATTACTGCTGGTATTATTAGAAATGATATTAATACTAATGAATTACTTAGAATCTTTATGTCTTTAGTAAACAAAATTACAGATATCTGGTTTACAGGTAAACCAGTCGTTGAATAAAAAGGATTAAACTCATGAGTTTATTTGATTTAAATTTCGCTAGTATTTCTCGAGAAGCTGCTGAACAGATGGCTGACCAAGAAACCGAGCAAAAACTAAATGAAGAGATTGAGAATGTCGGTAAAGCAGTACGTGAAAAAGAACACACTGTCTATGCCCGTATTCTTGATTTCTCTCAACTTAAAAAAGCGGATAAAGCCGAAATCCAAGAACAGTATATTATCCCTGTTGAGCGCACTGAAGAAAACAGAGGTAGTGGTAAAATCCGTATTCGTAAAGTAACTTCACGTAGTGGTGATGTACGTTACGAATTAACTACTAAATCTGATGTTAAAGAAGGTAAGATTGAAGTTACTGTTCCTACTACTGAAGAGAACTTTATTCAGTTTAAAGTAATGGCTTCTGTTTCTATGTTCAAACACCGCTATACTTTTACAGATGAAGGTAGTGGTTTGAAATGGGAAGTAGATGCTGTTCCTGATGGCAATGGTGGTTACTATCCTTGGGTACGTGCTGAAATCGAAGTAAAAGATTTGAAAGACAAAGTACCTGAATTTCCTATTAAAACAGAAGAGATTATTTATCCTCCTGAGTTATCTGAAACTTCTGAAGAAGAATACAAAGAAAAGACTGATAAACTGAATAGTCGTTTCTTTGTTAAAGGTAATGTTTATCTGGATGACAATAACACTCAAAGTAAAACTGAGTTAAAAGGTGATGCAGATAAAGAAGTAGAAACTAAACCTGATACAGAAGATACACCAGACGCTGATGAAGCAGATAAAGAGAAAGACGCTAAAGCATCTTTATCTGTAGATAACATCACTGACGATAAAGATAAAAGCCGAGAAAGTAGAAACACGTGGTGAACAAAATTAAAGAAGCCCGTGAAGAAGTCGAAGGCCCTGACGAAGACTCAGAAGAAGATACTGATGAGTCTGGCGATGAATCTGACGAAGAATCCGAATCTGATGAAGGTGAGGGTGAGTCTGAAGGTGATGAAGAATCTGGTAAAGAGGACTCTGGTGAAGAAGATAAAGGTGAAAAAGAAGGTGGTGAGGAACCTGGTTGGGACGAGCCTGCTAAAGACGATAAAGAAGTCTCTAAAGAATCGTTTGACAACTATGGTAAAAACTACGACAATAATGGTCAAGTAGACATTAATGGTATTGTAGAAGTCTCTACTGAAACTGAAGAACAACCTACTGGTATAGCAGATGAAACATTTAATTTCATCACCAGTGAAATCTCTCAAGAAATGAGAAAGTAAATTAAGTAGCTGCACTGCGTAGGGGATTCCCCCTGCGTAGTGTAGTATTTTTATCTATATATTATTAATGTGATATATCTTTATAAAGGAAACTTTATGTTTGAAAAATTTATTTAGTGTCAGTAGCTTTAGCGGTTATATCGTATTGTCTATTAGCCATTTCAATCACATTCTCTATGTTTAAGATACTCTTAATGGTATCTAATGGATTTACAGTTGTTAATAGACAAGTGAATATTAACCTGTTTCCATCGTTATCTGTACTCATTATTCTAAAAATTTATTATTGCTCTATTTGTTACAGGGTTTTATTTATCTAGGTTATACTATAACCAAAAGACCAGTTAATTGTTATCGTTATAACATTTCTTTTTCTTACGTAAAGATGACAGGAATTAACGATGACAATAGAGAAGATAATTTTCATGATAACCTTTTATGTCTATGTATTTGTTCCTGTAAAATTATTGGTAATTGCTATTATCCATTTTCTCACACTAGGTTTATTTAGAGCAACAATGGTTGAGTATAAAATAACTCATGACTATATTGCTGAAATCCGTTTGAATGATGGTGACCCTTTCAATGTTTTCTACAATGAGCTTTTTAAATAATCTTGGTGATTTAATGTATACGTTTTGTTTAATTCGTATCATTGACCCTAAGTTTAAGGAAGACCCATTTGGTGCATTGATGTTCTATCCAGGTGTACTATACCTTTATGTACTGTTACCTATTAAGATTGTTGTTATTGCCATTCTTAATATTTGTACTTTCGGTATGTCTACTGCTATTAAATGCGAATGAGATTATTACTAACTGGATAGTCTATACCCATCTTAATAATTCTGTTAGCAATTTCTTAATTAAGTTATGCAATGGATTTACATACATCATGTTACCATTGGCTAACGATGCTTCAGTGATTATTGGTCAAAGAGACGAAATCTTATCTCTATATAACGAAGTTAAAAGTTTTACCAGAGAACACAATTGGTAAAACCTAAAAAGCTTGATAGAACATGGTTCTTTAATGCAAGAATATAGAAACAAATTTAATTAACTACGGAGATTCTCAAGATGGAATTTATTACTAACCTATTCTCAAATGACAAAAGTATTATCAGGCTTTATTTGCAAAATCTAGATTTGATTAAGCTATCGTATACATTCGGTGGATTGTTGTTTACCTTTACAGTAGCTAAGTTATTTTATATTAACTTTGGTTTTATTAGAAAAAGATAGTCCGATTTATAAGGTTGTTTTATTTTAATCTTTTACTTAGTTGCAATGGGTGTTTTTATGGTAAATGTGGTGAGTTATTACCAGAACAAAAGTCAACCTAATACTGATGAGAAGTTATTTGCATTAGTTGTATTGGGTATTATTGTTGGTATTTCATCATGGAGAAAAACAAATAGTATAAATGCTTATCGACGACAATTCTTTGCAAATATTTGGGCACCTATTAAATTAACTGTTTTATTTATCATCAGTGTCTTCACATTTGGTTTGTTTAGTTTTATTATGTTTGAGTATACAATTACCGCGCTTGGCATGAGAAAAGCAAACCACTTCTATCGTCTCAATTCTGTGTTGATTGCTTATTGTAATATGCTCTCTAGAACTATGGTGGTTATCCATATGCCACTATTAGAACAAACTGAAGAGAAAGGTAAGTTATTATTTAAACAGCGTTTAAATGATCTCCTTATCGTTAAAGAGGATAGTCTTGGTAGACCTGAAACTTTAAGTGAAGTCATTGAAGCCATGGATAAGAGATTAGCGGAACTTAAAAAGACAGGTAAAGAGTTGGGTAAGAAGTTAGATAAGGTTCTTGTCAGTATTGTTAAAGATGAAGACTCTGAAGATAAATCTTAAAGATAAATTAGTTTATTAAGCTATTCAGATACACTACCTGTAATGGGTAGTGTATCTAGTAGTTTTATGTGTTATTTATTTTTTTATTTAATTTAGAACCTATATTATTAAAATGATGAAGAATATTTAACATTGTTATTTTATCTATATGAAAAATAACTTTTTATATAAGGAACAACAACATGAAAAGTATCATGATTGTGGAGTCTCCCAATAAGGTAAAACTAATTGGTAAATTTGTACGTCCACTCAATATTCAAGTAATGGCTTCTATTGGCCATGTACGTGGTTTAGATATTTCTATTAAAAATAAAAGGTGCTATTGAAGTTAATAATGGTTTTAAACAACACTTTTGCTTAAATAAGAATAATGCTAAGAATACTAAAGAACTTTTAAACAAATGTAAAAGTGCAGACGTTGTTTATCTAGCGACTGACCCTGATACAGAAGGTGAAGGTATTAGCTGGCATTTGAAAGAATTGATTCGTGGTGTCAATAAAAACTGTGAATTTAAACGCGTGACTTTTAACGAGATTACAGAGAAACACGTACTGGAATCTATTAAGAATCCTCGTACTATTGACCAAAATAAAGTAGATTCTCACTTTGGTCGTTCTGTATCTGATTACCTATATGGTTTTTATGTTTCTCCTCTTTTGTGGAAAGTATTGACTCCTGGCTTATCAGCAGGTCGAGTACAGTCTCCTGCATTACGTTTGATTGTAGAAAGAGAACAAGAGATTCGTAAGTTTGTTCCTACTACTTATTGGACAATGACGGTATTTGGTAATAAAGATAATATTACTTTCCCTGCTAAGTTAGTACGTGTGGGTGATGTGAACTTAGGTAAATTGTCTTTTGAAGAATCTTCATTTCCTAAAGATGTTGTAGAGGGTTACAAAGACACCATTACTCAGTATATTGGTAAAGGTGAGAAGCTATTGGTTTCTGATGTAAAACGTGGTAAGAAATCAGTTAAACCTAAAGCACCTTATCGTACTTCTACTTTACAACAAGACGCTGTACGTAAATTAGGTTGGACGACTACACGTGTTATGCAAACAGCACAGAAGTTGTTTGAAGGTGATGGTAAATCTGACCATGGTTATATTACCTATATGCGTACTGACTCTACTGCTTTAAGTCAAGAAGCATTAGATAGTATCTTTGCATTTGGTCGGGATAACTATAAACAATACATGTCTGACCATGTGATTGAATATGGGAAGGTCGCTAAAGGCGCCCAGGAGGCTCACGAAGCCATTCGACCTACTGACATATACCTTACCCCTACCGACGTTAAGAATCGCCTAGGAAACGACGAATACAAGCTCTACAAGCTAATCTGGGAACGCACTCTAGCATCTCAAATGAAACCTGCTCTATTTGATACATTATCTGTCTCTTTTACCTTAAAAGAATTTGGTTTTAGAAGTTCAGGTTCTGTATTAAAGTTTGCAGGTTACTTAGCTGTTTATCAAGAAGGTGAAGATTTAGATTCTGATAAGGAAGAGAATACTAAATTACCTGAATTGGAATACCATGATAAAGTAGAGGTAGTCGATTTCAAATGTGAAGAACACCAGACTAAACCACCTGCCAGATACAATGAAGCTTCTCTAGTAAAAACACTTGAAGACTATGGTATTGGTCGACCTTCGACTTATGCTAATATTATCCGTGTATTAAAAGACAGAGCATACGTTAGCATGGATGGACAACGATTCATGTTAAACGATATTGGTGAACAAGTCATTAATTTCTTGTTACAATACTTTTCTAAATACATCGATTATAACTATACTTCTGACTTAAACGTACAGTTAGATAAGATTGCTTCAGGTGAACTAAACTGGAAACAGGTTATGTACGACTTTTGGAATCCTTTCTATCAAGTCGTAGAAAGAACCGCTAAAGAAGCTAAGTCTGTATTTGGTAAGATTGAAGAGATGGCTGAACTCTGTCCTAAGTGTGGTCAACACAATCTTAATCTGATGCAAGGTAAATACGGTAAGTATAAATCTTGTCCAGATAAGAAATGTGGTTTTAAAGAGAGTTTGGAAAACAATCGTCCTAAGAAAGAAGAAGTAGTATTTGAAGGTAAGAAATGTCCTGAATGCAATGGTCGTCTTTTAATTAAAGAAGGTTTTAAAGGACGTAAGTTCGTAGGATGTGAAAACTATTCTCGTAAAGAAAATCCTTGTAAGTATAGTTGTAATATTGACGGTACTGAAAAGGCTAAAGCAGTAAATACTGGAACGACTTGTCCTAGTTGTAAGAAAGGACAATTGGTGATTCGTGTCGGTAAACGAGGTAATTTCTTCTCTTGTAATCGTTTTCCTAAGTGCCGAACTATTGTATCTGCAAATGACTATGCAGATATTAGTGGTTTGGAATTAGCTGAAGTAGACGATTTACTAAATGGTAAATAGTAGATTAGGTAGAGTGATTTACTCTACCTAATTTATTCCATTATTTAATTAACTATGTAATACATTTATTTTTTAACACAAAAGGAACGATTATGTTATTCCCAATCTCTGCTAATAAACATGAGTATACACAAGTCAATGGCTTGAATGTTGATGAACCTAATGAAAAGATTAAAGGTTTGTTGAACTTTATTACTGTACCTGATCGTAATCAAATTGACTTTAATGCATTTAATATTGTTCAAGAAGTTGCGCGCTGTATTAAATCACGTGCTGAAGAAAGTAAGAAACGTTCTGAAGAAATGGATGAATGGAAAGAGAAGTTCTTGTTATTGAGTGAAGAGAAACAACAAGAATATGAAAAGAATGGTTACTTGGAAGACTTTCCTGTACCACCTAAACCTATTGAACTTTACGATGGTGTATTAATTGGTGAAGATGTTCCTAACTGGTTATCAGGTAGTATTGTAGAGTATTGCTTTATTGAGCAAATTCCTGTTTACTTTAACTTCCATAAACCAATCTACGGTGAAATTGGTAAGAAAGATACCAATGTACCAGGTGTGAGTGAAATCATCACTGGTCCTACTGGTCATTCAGAACACCATTTATTTGTGTTTTAATATAGCTAATACTACTCTACCCAAAAGGTAGAGTAGTATTAGTATAAACATTAATATGTTTTATCTGGTAATTCAGCAGTAATCTTTTGTAAGTAAGTATTACCGGTTTGAGTCACTTTACAGTTATTCTCTTTAACCAATAAGATACGTTTAAATACATCAGCATTTACTGTAGAGGAGAATACATTAGAACTTACAGTCCAATTTGTTTGGTCTTTATAATCCTCTTTTGATGTAATATCAAATAGTGGTTTATTAAAAGTTATCTACTAAGTCAATAGTATTATTCTCAATAGTCAGTTTCTTATCTGTAGAGATAATAATCAATGCTTTAATATAAACATTAAGTTCAGTTACACTGATTGTATTGTTTCTAAATACAATTGAGTTTTCACGTAATTTAGAAGTATTCTCTTCTTGGAATGTTACTGGAGCAGAGCGTACACGTTTAGATACAAAACGGTTATTCTCTACTACTACATTACCTAAACCATTGACTACTTGAGATGGAGCAATACAGAACATAATATCTGAAACATCTACTGCTTCAATATCGTTGTCTTTAATATTCCAAGTAGGAATAACATTTGGGTCTTGGTCATTATTACGAATTTCGATAACGCGGTGGATACCTTGTTGTTTATCGGTTTCCCATTCTACACCACGAATGACGTTACCTGTAACATTGTAAATAGGACTAGTAGGTTGACCTTTCCATGGTTGCCAATCTTGTGGTTTGGTTTCAATACGAATTGCACGTTGTTGATAGTAGTCCATGCTGGTACGTACAGGGATTTCATCATCTGCTACCAAACGGAAGGTTTTATCAAATGTAATATAGTTATCAATCACATCTACACCATTAGATGGATAACCACGTGATTCAATAGCAATACCATGGAAACGATTATTGATGACACGGTTATTAACGAATTTACCAGAGAATGCATCATGTACATCTAAGCCTTTACGGAAGTTACCTTCAGCATGGTTATTCTCTACTAAGAAGTTAATATTAACAGAACCAGAACCCATTGCGACACCATAACCAGTACCACCGTCAGCTGCGTGACCATTATGATTCAGATAGTTATCTCGTACTACTAAGTCTTCTTGCCATGCTGATAGAATACCTGCTACACGGTTGTGGTGCAGATTACAACCAATGATTTTATTACCTTTAGGTAAACCAATCAATTTAGGATCCATACCTTGTGAATGGTGTTTTTTCGCACCATCCATAACGTGTTTATCTACAGTATTTAAGAATACACCTGCACGGTTACAGCCTGTTACTTCTACTTGGGAAATTAAGCAATCATCTGTGTGTTCCATGTAAATACCATTAATGGTACCAAAGTAGGATTCACCTTTACGATAGAATTCACCTTCGTAAGTTAAAGATAGATTTGAGATTAAACGTTTAGAAACATGTTCTAAAAGAATACCTGCTTGTGAACGAGCATCTGTAGAGTTTGTTCTAGGGTCCCAGTCAATAGTCTGAGGCCAGTTAAACTTAATCTTAGTCTTACCCATGCCTGCGCCTAAAATACCTTTACAACCTTTATTTTTAGTCGAGCTAATGGTAATCTGTTTTTCTAAAGTATATTCACCTTCGTCAATATACACAAAGTCCTCTAGTTTATCAGCGTATTCAATCGCTAACTCTAGAGCCTCTGTAAATGTCCGATTATGTTGATCTGAACATGAGGGACACATAAAATAATTTTTTACATCAATCATTTTGATTCCTTTTTGTTGTGTGTAACGTGTTTGGTTCATAGTTTTTACTTATTGTACGCTATGTATTACACGTAGTAATTATTATTTATTCGTATGAGAATAACCTATAAACCTTTTGAATAAGGAAATAAGATATGGCAATTGAAATTCATTTACCAAGAAAATACTCTAGAGAAACTCTAGAGATGTTAAGAAATAACGATGGCTCTAATGTAGTAATGACTCCTGGGGCTGTAGAGACTACTATTGAGGAATTCACTAATAAAAGCTGGTCAACCTGTTACTAAACAATCTGTATTGGATATATTCAATAAACAAGTCATTGAAAGAATCAATCATATTCCTAAATATAGCCGTGATTACTATTTCGTACCTATGGGTAATTTTGGTGGTTGGCATGATAATGGTATGCACGCTGGTTTAGTAAATATGTTAGGTAATGCTTATTTAAGTAATGAATATGGTTTCATGTGTATGCATGATTATTTGAAATTATCTGACTTTAAAGACAGAGAAGGTGATATTACTATTGATGACTTGAGTAATACTTTTAGTGAAACAATTAATAAATTAGGTACTTTATCTAAAATTGAAGATTACTATTAAAAAAGGTAAACTGTCTATTTTCAGAAAGTACACATTATGCTATTGGTAATGGTAGACACCTTCTAATTTAATTGATTACAATGAAGTTAAAAATAAGATCATTAACTCTGATGATTTTAATGGTGTTTGTAAAAAATGGTTTCGTAAGATTGTAGAGAATAGTGCTAATAATCCTTTAAATTACGAAGTACGTTTACCTGACCCTGTAGTAAATGATATTAAATATTACGCTAATGAACCGTATTATGGTCGACCAGGTGAAGATAGCCATGAAACATACGGTACCAATAGAGTACAAATTCGTACATTCTTTGGTGAAGCTGAAAAGGGATTATATTTTAAATTACCTAAAGTAACCAGAAATTTAAAAGGTTTCTCTATAGCATTAGATAGAAATGGTGGTAAACATAGACACGAATTACGTTTTAACGAAATCATCGTATTAAATGAAAGAAATGGTACTGTTGTCGGTGGTGCCAATAGTAGAAGTTTAGGTAGTGGAAAATGGTAATCATACTTTTTACATTTAATAATCCTATTATATTAACTGAGAATGGGTATGATGATCTTATATTAAAAATCACCGTTAAAACACACGGTGACCGTGGTGATAATAGTTGGATTAATTTTACCATTACTGAATTAATTTGGAGTGATGATTTCGTTACTGATCCTAATGGTAATCTTAAATCTGTACCTTTAGAAAACCATTAATAGAGAAATTATCTATAATGATAGAGATGAAGAATATTTGACTATTAATTCATCTGGTACAACTTATAAATTTAAATATATTGTTAAAAGGATTTAATAGAAAAATTCACCGTATTTACCATGAATTAACTAATAGTGGTGATGAAACAACTGTTGGTGAAGGCATAGAGATAAGACGAAAATGGTGCCTTAATTGTCGCATATTCTACTAAAGAATAGTCTTAAAGAACGTGGTGGTGGTACTTCATTATGGTATAGTAAAGGAGATTGGAACTATTCCCTCAGTTATAAAAAATATGGTTTATCTCAGCTAGATATTAAAAATGGTGATGAAATAACGTTTATTTTTATTATAGGTAATAAGACATGGCGTTCTGATAGTGGCTATAATCGTAATTCTGTATTAGACCGTATTAGAAATAAAAATAGAAGACTCACTATAAGACAAGTCTATCTTAAAACAGAGTTGATTAGTAGATAAATAATTATACTACACTAGGATATTTCCTAGTGTAGTATAATTTACTTTATGTCTAACCAGCCCAACGTGCAGGAGATACTTGAATACGACGAATAGTATCGCCATCATGATAAACAGCAAATACTTTATCACCTAATACTTCAATTTCAGCAGGACGTGTACCACTAGGTGCACCTGCTTTATTGGTATTGAGTTCCTCTTCTTGTGTAGGTTCAATGTTTGTTTTAACATTGTAGAAGATACCTGATTTAATCTTCAAACCACTGTAATAAGTTTTACCTGGTACAAATGTAGGCATACCCACAATATCTCTATCTATTCGATTAAACTTAATTGCAGAGTTAGTAGAATGAGCAAACTCAATCACATTGTTTTCACCAGTATAGAATCGCTTAGTCATCCAACAATCATCAAAAGAGAATGTTTGAGCGGCTACTGATGGTGAGAACAGATTAATGGTCATCTTACCACCTTTATTATCGTAAGCTGCTCTTTCACCTGTACTAAATGCACAACTTAAGAAGTTAATAGTGAATGTATTCCACCAGTTAAAGATATTAGTAGAAGAATAAACATATTCATCTGCTTTTACTTTAGCATCGGCTACAGGGTCTGTATTATAAACAATAGTTAAACCAATAAAAGATAAATTGGTGTTATTAGAAATGGCCAAACAATAACGAGTAAAGGTAGGATATGTTTTACCACCCCTTGTGATGTTATTACCAATGTAAGCACCTCTAAACTCAATCTTACAACCAAGGTCAATCATCTCTTGTTGACGCTCTTCTGAACCACCACCATAGTTGTTAAAGTTAGCGCGAATAGCACGTGCTTTAGCATAGATTTCATCGGTTCTCGTACCATAAGGTCTAAACTCAATATTACCACCTCTGAAATAAACATCATCACCGTCTTTGTGGTTTACTGGATTAGATTCGTATGTGGGCAGTTGTACCTGTTACAGAAACCAAACGTTTACCAATAACGTGAGTCTTACCTTCTTTTAAAAGGATAATACGGCGTACATCTGATGGGCCTTGTGCTAGAGCATAACCAATAGTCGCTAAAGGTTTCTCTTTCGTACCACGTTTATTTTCAAACGTAATAGGTTCATCTAAACCAGCATCTGGGTCTACATAAACGTTAGCAAAGATATCGTCTGGTACGTTACCATAGTACAAACCATCACCATTCCAACGTAATTGGTTATTAGCCGCTGTAGAAATAGGAATAATATCTTTCGCTAGTTTAGGTGTATTACCAAATACACGTCTCATCTCTGTATTGATTTCATCTTCTGCTAAGTTAGCCTTAGTACCATTCTCACGAGTAATTTGTTTACCTGGTTGTGTATACTTACCAAATAACATTTTACTTACAATGTTTTCCATAATGGCTTTATTAGACCAAGCAAAATCTTTTACAGCAGTATCTTTACTATCTACATTCTGTTTGTTATAGTAATTGTCAGCTAAGTTTCTCTTATCTGCATTTACTACACCTTCTAATTGTGTAATAGAATCACGAATAGGAGGCAAAAGAGCATCTACTTGTTGTTTAGTATACACAGTCCCTTTTAGGGCATTGATGCTGCCATTTAACGTCTGAACACGCTCATCGATTTCTGGTTTAGAATATACACCTAATTGTTTAATATTCTCCAATGTTAAACCATGGACATTACCACGAGCATTGATGTGGTTATCTAAAGATGTTCTTAATTTATTAACCTTTTGAACAACATCGTCATTAATTTTACGTTTTAGTTCTTCTAATTTAGCATTAACACCATTGTTGTTATCACCAATTAAATTAGCGACATCAACATCGAGTTTATTTTTAGTTTCTCTAACTTAGCATCAAATCCACCAATGGCTTCCCAAATCACATTATGGGATTCCTCATCACCAATTAAGGTGGCTTTAATCAAACGTTCAATAACGTAGATTAAACCTTCGTAACCATAAGTTTGCCAAATAGGATGGAAGTGTTCTGCTGGTGGGAATGCATCTGGTTTATTAGCAATATTCAACCAAGATACTGGTCTGTTATCTAAATTAAGACTATTTAATTTATTTTGTAATGCAGGGATATCAATAGAAGTAAATTGTCCACCTACTGCTTGGTAAGTTACAGAAATATTTTTACTTACTGTTTTATCTACTAAGACAATGGTAGAGGCTGCACCTAAACCTGTTAATCCTGCAATAGTTTCTGAAGTATCTTCGAAGAAGTAAGAAGCACGTGGAACGACTTGGTTGTTTTTCTTATCTTTAATCACGACACTTTCAATATAAAAATGAGCGTGTCTAGGGAGATAATTCTAACTTCTCGGTCATTCAGTACATGGCCTTCTTCAGATACTAAGTTATTCGGATTTCGTCCTGATTTATCGAACTCATACCGAATTTTCATTTCTGGTGAAATAGGCATTTCTAAATTCCTTATTTTAATATAAACACTCAAAGATATTCGATAAAAATTACTACGGTGATTTATTTCACCGTAGTAATTTATCCTATTAACTCCAGCGAGCAGGAGGTACAAATTCAGTTTTAAGTTTATTAGAATTACTGTCTAATAGGAAAGCTTTTACCGTATTGATAATTGTGTTTTCCATATCACCTGAATTAAATACCATTCTATTTTCAGCAGAGAAAGACTTAACATTACCATTGTTATCAATCAATACTCGCGCACCTGTGCCAGTATAAATTGTCATGCTACCATCTGGTTCAATGATTACTCTATCTTTGCTAGCAACCTTAGTTAAAATACTACCGTCTTCTTTAAATTTAAAACCACTATTACGAGAAGCAGAACCTAAGATGTCTAGGTCTTCGGAATTATTTGGAGTCAAGGTAATTTTCTTTTTAAATACTCCGCCTTCGTTATAGACTTTAGTAACGGCTTGATTAATGGCTTGATCAGCTACTGTATTTAAGTAAGACTTATACACCACAGTTTCGTCTTTAGTAACTTCTGGGAATCTAACTGCGTAGACATTGTTTCCTTCAGTATACTTCAGATTCAAACGAGGATATACTTTGCTTGCAGCAGTAACATTAGAACTAGGAAGTGTTTCAAAAATCCAATTACCATTACCTGATGGCATTAAGATTTTAGTCCATTCGTTTTGTTTACCTACTTGTAATTGACCATTAATTGCTTGATTACCTTCTTTACCTACTTTAGTATCTAGGTTAGTATCAGTAGCACGTTTTAATCACCTACTGCTTTTTCAGAAGCTACTTTAGTCGTATCTGTACCTGTGGTAGAATGAGAAATACGATTTTCTGATACACTGGTTAACATCCAGTTACCCCAGCTACCATTGTATTCAGTAGTACGGAAATAAGTATTACCAGTATTAAATACTGTATAGAATTGTAAACCTTGGTAAGCACCTGGCATCACCCAAAGTGTACCTGCTCTTTGTTCTGGGTAGTTTCTCTCAGTTGTCGCGTTAACGTTAGCGTCTTGAGAATAGAAACCATAGTGTTCATCACCTTTAAGTGTATTCAAGTCTTCACTAGTCAATACTTTAACAAATCGATATAGATAACCTAAGTTTTTACTGTCTACAGTGGTCATGACTTGTTTCTTATTAGACCAACCCATCTTCAAGATATTGGCATTAGCTGTAGGTGCTAATTGGTCTACACCCGTACCCATGTTTACAAAGTTCTTAGTAAAAGCATTACGGTTTTCATTTTCAATTTCAGTTTTAATAGTCGCTAATGATTTACCTGCTAATTGGTCAGAGTCAGACACGTGGGATTGACGAATCTCTTCACGCCAGGCTTGGGGTGTCTTACCACCGAATGAGCCTGCATTCACACTGTTATTAGCTTGTTGTAAAGACTTAGCAACGATTTGGTCAACTGTTAAACCACCTACTTGAGTGACGTTGTTTTTCGCTTCGTTAATAATCGCAGCAGCAGTCTTACCACCTAAAGTAGCGGCATCTAAGTTACCTGCAATATTAGTACGTACAGTTTGTGTGATTCTATCTACTACAGCAGGACTTACATTATTGGCTACAATATCTCTTTGGAATTCAAATTTTAAATCAGATACTGACTTACCTTCTAATCGAGCCGCATTCACATTTTGTTTAGCAGAAGCAATGATTTGTTCTTTAGTAGAGCCATTTAACTGTGCTGCATTAACATTGTTTTTAGCTTCACTTAAAATAGTCGTTAAGTTTTTACCATTTAAGGTAGTGGCATTGATTTCTTTAGCCAGTAACCAAGTAGCATATTCATCTGGAGTTTTATTACCAAAGCGTTGAGTATTACCTACAGTAGTACTATTTAAACGTTGCATGATAGCTTCGTTATTACTACCAGTAGCACTTTGAATAGAAGCATTAATGCGGTTAGTCACATCTTCCATCATCTGCGGATAAGTTAAGTTATTAAACTTAATAGTATTACCAGATGTGCCTTCCAATACCCAGTTTTTAAGTTGTTGAGAGTTACGACCATCCATCAATGTGGTATCGGCTGCTTTCTCATTTTTACCTAATTTACCAGATAATGCATTATTTAAATCTAGCGTGGTGATTGCACCAATATCAGCAGCAGTTAAGTGGTGTACATTACCACGAGCGTTGATGTGTTCAACAATCATGGGTTTAATGTAGTTATCAATAATGCCTACCACAGACTTAGGAGTAACATAGTAGTCTTCACTACGGTCAGTATATTTAGTAGCAGGTAGTGTACTTAGGTTACGGATATTACCTAAACCAATATCGTTTTTAGTAATACGTCCTACTGCTAAGTTTACTTGGTTAATAATGGATTCTTGTAATGATTCACGTGAAGCAGAACCTAACTTACGTACTTCAGCAATCAATTCTTCAATACCAGGCATTTTATTAATGTCATGGGTATGTTCGATGACTGGGAATTGTTGTGGTAAGTCAGCAACTTGTTCCCAAGAAGTAGTAACTGGGTTATGCATCCATTCTGATAGAATGTGATTAATCTTTTGAGCATCGATGTTCCATATACCTCCTACTGTACGGTATTCTAAATAAACATCACCACTAAATTTTCGGTTAATGAATTGTACTGAACCATAGAGTACTTTACCGGCTCGCATAGTGGCTTGAATAAACCTAAAGCCAAATACGTAGTCTACACCTTCAACCATGTAATTCTTAGCACCTTGCTGTGTTAATGTATACATCTTAAAAGTCATTAACAAAGAAAGGAGCATAGTCTGGTACAATGTAGTTAAAGTCGTAATTGTTCTTAATGGTTACAGTATGTCGTTCATTCCGGATAATGTTGTTTTGATTTATCCCGTTAGGGTCAAATGCATAAACAGGATTTGTATTTTGTGCCATATCAATTCCTCGAATTTATGAAACTTTTAGTACGACTAACGGAATATAAAAAAATACCGTTAATACTTATTTATTAATCTATAATGCGCCTGTCGCAAATATTCATATATTTGTCTCGGGCATGTAGGAGATTTTACATGGCTGCGCATATGAAATTAAATCAGCAATGGGTAGGGTCATTGGCTCTCAAGCACAGTGGGAACCAGTCGATTTAAAGAAATACCCTTTAGATAAACTATATAAACGTTATAACACAATACGTGCTACTCTTTTTAACAAATATACTAAGAAGAGTGGTGTAATTACTGTAGATGATTACGAAACTGAATTAAGACCTAATGAGACATTCTTTCGATACTTGGATAGAATTGGTGAGAAAGGTTTTAAACTGACTCCTGGTAGTACTGAGATTAGTAAATCTGGTTTACTCTATAAGGAAGCATTGAGTAATCGATTTAAAATTGTACCTGTTAGAAAAGGATTATTACCTGACGGTGATTTTAGTGATAAGTATATTTATAATGATTTATTTGTTACTAAAAAAGGTGTTAATCCAGTAGAGTTACAGAAGTATACTTTATTTACTGTCAATGGTTATGTCCATCAAACAGATGCTAACAGTAAAGGGTTATGGGTAGAAGATGGTTATAAAAACCATTAAGAAGAGAAAGAAACACTGTATTGGTGTGATTAGCTTTGAGAATCTAGGTGCTTTTAAAACAAGTCCCTATTCGTAAAGAAATGATTAGTAAACTCAATGATAAAGTTAGTTTATATCATGAGTGTGTCATTGACATTGGTGAAGACTGTAGTAATAAAACCATTATCCTAATACTAGGTGGCTTCATGCATGTCTTAGATTACGAAGTATTTAGTCGTATTTCAGACAGTGCCGTTAAAGTTAAATTAAAGAATGTACCTTTGTTAGAACGTATTCATTTAAGTAACGATGATTTAGATTATGGTGATACTTTATTTGATAAGAAATACGGTGAGACTAACTTAATTCTAACGGATGTTTATTCAGATGATTTTATTAAGAAATATCTCACACTCAGTTATTCTTTTATTGTCTTATTAGATAATACTGAAGTATTTAGAGATATTACTTATCCTAGAATGCGTGGTATTCCAAATAACTATTTAACAGAATATAAACCTAAATTACCCATGATGACACGATTAGGTAAATTTGAGGAATATGTTACTATTAAAGATGGTGATACTTATGTTCTAGAAACTGCAGATTGTCAATATCGTCCACGTTTGTATAATAAGAGCTGGCCATTAACAGAGAATAGTTATTACAATGATGCGCGTCAGCCTACAGATAGATATCGCATTCCATCTGCTTACTTCTTTAACCTATTAACACTCGTTAAAAAATAAACCACAAATAAACAACATAAAGACATATCTACTACTCTACCCTTTTCAGGTAGAGTAGTAGGTATGTTATCACTAAGGAACTAACATGATGAAACAAAAATATGGCGAAAATTTGTTTCATTTTCATGGACGAGAAAAACCCGACATCTTTCTCATATAAATCATGTATTGTAAAATTAATACTTAAATTTTTTTCAGTCGGAGTTGGTACTTCATTTGGTAACATACGACAGAATAAACGAGTATCTACAAAAGATATATTTAATCCTGAATGTTTTACAAATAGATTCAATAGCACCAAATGAATCCTCATTAAAGTCTTCTGACTCTAAGTCTTTTTTTCTGAAATAATTTTTAACAGATTCTATTTCTTTATTAATTTCATTTACCTGATTAATACCTTCTTGATTAGACAATGGTGCAATACGTGGACATAACATCACTACCGTCTCTAGTCGTTTTTTAATAAACTCTAAATGGTGATGTGTTAGCCATTCATTCCAATCGTAACAATAGAATGAAACCACATTATCGTCTAACCAATCGCTACTAATATTCTTAAGAGGCTGATGGATTACCCTTTACTGGAACGATATTACCTAAATGAAGTTTAATACAGGTTACCATGTCATTTAACTCTTCTTTAGTTAATTGGTAAGGATAAGTATTTAATACTAAATCTACTTCTGCTTCTTTGTTCTCGTATGTATTCTCTACGATATAAGAACCAATAATGTCTCGAAGATTAATCATGAGATTAGTCATGGTAGAGTTAGCTAGTACAGCAATGTTTCTTTCAGCATAGCGTTTACGAAACTCGTATAAGTCTACACCTGGGAAGTCGTCTCTTTCTCGTGTAAAGAAACCACTGACTTGTAATTCATCTGCTTTCTCGAAATCCATCATCTCTAATACAGCTAATCGAGTGTCAAATAATTCATCTAGACTAACCAGAAACCCATGTTTCTTTTGGACTTCTTTATTAATCATTTAGTTATCCTTTCAAAGTAGATTCATCTAGAATATAATATATCACACAATCTTTGTAGTTTAGTTTAGTAAATGTTAATAAGATTACAAACATCCAAATAGTAGGTTTAGTTAAGTAATTTTTAACAATATCTTCAGCGATATCTTGTTTATTAAGTTCTCTAACCAATCCATTAGTATAACGATGAATGTCTTCGTATAAACCATGGTTATTTATCTTAAAAGTAACAATAGATGTCTTGTAAAAATATTAGATAATAAATTAGTATTTTCTGTATCTGATTCAAAAATATCGATAGATGTCTTGAATCTTTTCTATTTTAAATAGGTTATTAATAAAGAAAGATAACTTACTATCTGTAATAATAGAAAAGAATAAAGGTAAATGTTTACCCCCATCAAATCTAGATAAAAACATGAGCGCTACTACGATAAAGTTCTTTTTCTATCTTTTTAGAAAAACTATCACTATCTTTAATCTCTTGTTCTAGTTTAGCTATATAACTAACAGCAAAATTAAATGCAGTTTCTACATCACTTTGTTCTTGGGTTAAATCAATATCTACATCTTCCATTTTGGTTTCCTTTTATTTTTGCAATAAAGTAGATTTTAACATCATTGCTGTTAGATAAGAGTGAAGCATTAAGGTTGCACCTACTTCACCAGTATATGGTTTTAATGCATCTGCTGAAGCTCTACCCATTTGAGAAATAGATTGTTCTAATAGACGCATACCTTTTTCAGAACCGCCCCTAAAGTGCATCATCTCTTCTACAGTCTTATTTAAACCCATGGCTAACAACATATTGACTTCAGGATAAGAGACACGCGCACCTTTTGAAATAGGGCCTGTTGCTTGACCAGTATAAAAGTCGACATGGTTATTGTCTTTAGGAATAGAAATCTTTTTAGAAATCAATTGTTGTTGTACACGAATAGGAAGATAAACAATCATGGCTTCTTTATTAGACAATTCCCAACTACCGTCTTCTTCAGGCATCCAAATCTTATGGTAGAAACTAATACCATACTCGTGTCCTACTTTATGTAAATTATCCATATTCAAACGAGCATTATCATCACCAATTGGTGAGAATAATTGTAAGTAATCTTTTTCATTCTTAAACGAATGCATTAATTCTTCGAACTCTTTGTCTGTTAGTCTATCTAAACGCTGCCGAGTTAATTCAGCGTTATTGGTTTTTGGTAATAGTTTACCAATAAATTCTACAGCTAAATCAGTCGCTGCTTTTCTGGCATTATTCATTTTGAACTACCTTATAAAAACATATAACAATATAAACACCTACGTAATCATAAGATTACGTAGGATGTCTAATTAATTACTGTTGTGTTTGTTCTTGTACTGGCTCTTCTTCCACTACTGTCTCACCAGCGTGGTCGATGTGTTCTTGAGCTTCTTTGACTTCTTCGTCATTAGTTTCAAGAACAGTTTCTTCACCATGTTCTAATTGAAGATTATCAGTATCTTCGCCTTCGCGTACATTACCATCTTCATCAAACAGAACTTTAATTTCTTCGTTCATTTGCATCATTTCGTTAGCTAATTTGCGGTTAGTTTCAAATGCTTCTCGAACAACAGCCGCTGTGGCTTCTTCTTGAGATTCAATCTTATTCTCTTCACGAGTAAACCATTCGGTATCAATCTTACCGTGTTCTACATAGTAACCAATGTAAGGAAGAATTTGAGTATCCAACAACTCTAACCATTCCTTAGAAGTCATGGTTTCACCAAGTAGTGAACGAATCTCACGGGTATTGTAACCGTCTTCTTTCTTACCAGACAATTCACCAATGCGGTACAAGAACAGACGAAGTTCACGAGACAAGAGGAAGATTTGTTCAGTAATAGATTTATTGTAAATTACTGCTTTCAGGGTATTGATATTGAAGCCCATGAAATTAAACAAATCAGTCAGTGTGAAATAGCCATGTTTATCAATCAGCTTTTTCAAATCACTCAAAATAAAATTAGGGTCAGTAATCAGAGCTTCAAATGTCTCATCTTTCAAACCTGTTTTATTTAAAGTGTCTTCTACCTTTACTGGTTCTTCACCAGCCATCTTGGCATATTCATCATTAATCTCTTGAGCTGTTTCTTTAGTCAATTCGATTACTTGTTCTTCATTGGTATTATTCAATTCAGTCATTTTAGTTTCCTTTTATTTAGAAGATTCTTCAATCATTGTGTTGATTGATTTAACAAACTCTTTACGGTATTTTTTTCTTAATGGTTTTCTTATCTGCTTCTAACCAGAATGGATGATAAGTACCCAATGCAATACGCATAATATCTACTGTAGAGAGTTCTAATTGACAATGGTCGTCATCATCAGCAGAGTACCATGGGCGAGTATTTAATAAGATATCCCAGTCGTATCCTTGCTCTTTGACTTTCTCGTAAAGTGTCTCTGGAGTAAGGTCAAGGAGACGAACATCGATATTACCTAAAGCTGCACGCCAGTATTCTTTCATTTGTAACATATCAGCACAAATCTGAATAGCTCGAGCCAAACGAATATCTTCATCCATCAAGCTACGAACTGTAGTACGAGCTAATTTCACTTCAGGACGCAATACACAATAAGAATCTTTAAAGCTACCATTCAAAGACATATCGCCTTTTAAGCCAAAGAAACCATGTGTACGTAAGAAGTGGAAGTTAGTTAATTCTTCCAATACACCATACTTCTGCGATACCACTACGTTTACTGTAACGCCTGATGGGCCTGTCTTACAACGCAGCATCTTCATGCTCACTACGTTCAAGTCATCTGGGTTATTGTCTACACCAACACCTTTTAATGGATAGTCCATTTGGTTTTTATCGTATTTGTTGAGTTTAGCTACACCACGAATCAACCACATGGTCATGGCAAGATAGTTGATGTTATTAGGAACACCTTTTAACTGCATACCACGGTCTAAGTGTTGGAGTGGTTGGTGTACTGGCGCATATGGGTCAAGTTGATATTTCTCACCATAGTGTACAGTCGTTGTTAAATAAGTGTTTGTACCTACTAAGATGTCTGGTAGTTCATCAATCATGTTGCGTTTAATCTTACCAGAAGTCATGTGAAGCATATTTTGTTTTGCATCACCCAAATCTGTTTTATCACGCAATTCGTTGATTTGAGAACCTTCAAACTTAGAAGCAGAGTCTAATGTAATGTGTGTAGGCAATAGAATTTTAATCTTCTTACCTTCCCTATCTAGAATAGGGATTTCTACCATCATTTTAGAACCTGCTTTTTTCTTAGCGTACATCCAGTCTTTTGCCATTTTAAACCATTCGTCGCCTTTATAGATTGCTGATTCAGTCACAATCCAACGACCTGATTGGAACCAATCTGGTTCATGGTCAGGACGAACGATACGACGTAGACGTGCTTCTAAGCCTGGCATAAACACATTGTTTTCAGTATCGTATTTTTGACCAGTAGAATAGCGGTGTAAACGGAATGCACAAATCTGACTAATATAGTCAGCAATAGCGGATTTATATGAGTTACCAGGGCCTACAATTACAACAGAACCATTATGTCCACCGTTTGTAATATAACGCCCATGTTCTCCTAATACAGGTGCACCTGTTAGAATATCCATTAAGCAACCGATATTAATATTTGCGCGAAGATATGGTGATGTCTTCGCTTCCATTTGAAAAGAAACCTTCAATAGCCATGTTATTTCCTTTTATTGAAAAATCTGTTTGTCGGGGGTTAAATATAATGTATTCAAATATATTGGGAGAGACAATTTATTTAGCTATTTTTTAACCATAATTAAGAAGAAAGTCATTTAACATGAGTAAATTTGATGCATTAAAAAATCAATGGAATGTTCCATTAGAAGTATCGATTGAACAACTCAATCTCTCCGTAGCTGAATTGAAAGATATTCAATTAAGTAACGAAGGTTTGATTCAGGCAATCAAAGGTGTTTTTAGTAAAAGTTTTAACGCACTAAGAATCGGTGTGAGTAAATTACTAGAGACAGAACAAAAGCAATTGGTGATTAACGAAGCAGTAGCCAGTAAATTGACCAGTAATGCTCTTAAGAGTAACTATGCTTATTTAATGGATAGAATGGTATCTGTACCAGCTGGTATGAATACTACCTATGTTAATTATACAGAACATAGTTTGAAGATGTCAGAAATGTTTAAAAAAACACAATTGGTTTAATTGAACAATTGCGTTCTGATATTGGTCGTGTCATCTCTACTGAAGACGGTATTAAAGACTCTACTATTTTTTTCTGATGCTATTTACATTAAAAACAGGTAAAGATTTGAAGAAAGAATTAGATGTATTAAATAAGTTACGTAAAGGTGACGAATACAATGCTGTTCGAGAATACGGTAAAGTATTTAAAAACAATAATGAACTAATTCAATCTAATGAAATTGCACGTAAAACCAATACCAATATTAACTCTATTGACCGTAAGAAACTATTGATGTCTGTAGAAACCACAATGAACTATGTGAAAGAATTATCCGAACTGGCTCAATCATCTGGTTTCTCTCGTCAATTGATTGTTAAAATTGGTAATGCTGTCGCTTGTGTTGCTGAACTAGTGGAAGCATTTAGTGCTTCTGTCTTTAACCAAGAAATGATTGTTAAAAGCACTAGACAATGTTAATGAAGAAATCAGTGAATTGATTTAAATAAAACAATTACTACTAGGATACCATATAGGTATCCTAGTAGTAGTATGTTATCTTGCTTTTAATTGTTTAATTTCTGCTTCTAAGGTTGCCACTTTATTCACTAATTCGATTACTTTCTCTTCAGCTATTTTAAGTTTAGCTCCTTTATCCGCATCTCTCTTAGCCAATTCAGTAATCTTAGCCAACGCAGGAGTTTGTTCTTTCTTACGTGTGTCTCTTACTGACTTGATTCTCTCATGGTCTTGATTTGAAATAATGTGTATTTCAGACAAAGCCATGGTTTCAGCATGTATCTCAACACCTACATTTAAATTACATAATTCTTTAATTTGTTCAATTAACAAATCTAAATTAGTATTTAATGGCATAGCACCTAAACGAATACCAATACCCATGGTTACATAATTCACACCTGTACCAATAGGGTAAGATACTAAATAATGTAATGGGAATGAATATCGTTGTCCGGAATCAGTCCTTAGGAATACAATCCTACCTTCTGTTTCCATGTGTTCTTTATAGGTTGCTTCAGGTATCTCATGCTTCTTATAATACGTTTCATAAGGGTCAATACCTATTGCAATTAGTTGACCATAATTAGATATTGCGGTACACTCTAAAGCAGTATTAACAGGTAACAAAGAATTAAATGGGGCTTTAAGTTCCCATAATCCTTTTGACCCTACTGTTGGGTTATTTAAAGAAGACATTCATCTATTCCTTATTTCTTATTGAAGTTATACTTAGCAGCTACTAAGTAGTGGAAGCCTTCAAAATTCATGACTAAGAATAACTTACCATTACGGGTAACACGAGTATAGATTTTATCACCATTGATAATCTCACCTCCTGGTAAAGTTAAACGTTCACGAGGTAGTGTAGAGGTAGGTGTCATTTCTTCAGCAACAGCCATCATGTCTTGTAACTTCAAAGACCAGTTTTGTGTACGGGTAGATTGATAGTTAAAGTCAGTAGAAGTAGAAGGCACGTCAATAAAGTCAGGGAACATTTCTCTGATTTTAAATTTATTGTCTCGGTTTTCTGGAGAGCCACAAACACTAGAGGTAATAGAGCGATAATACATCGAAGTAACTTGTAAGTTATCTTGGATGTGTGGATCTGGCATTTCATTCATGAATGGTTTGCCATACTTAGTAAATGCTTCTTTATAATTCATGGCTGGAGAATATAAAGAGGCTTTCTCTTTTACTTTATTTTCGTTACTGAATACATCCCATTGTGGTACAATAATAAATTCATTGCGTTTAAAGATTTCTGGGAATACTTCTTTCCATTCATCACGACTGTGTGATGAATTTGCCAAAATAGTATCTTGAATCTTCTCACGAACAGAGTCAATATTATCCCCTGCATCACCCCAAATCAATACATACCAGTTAGTATCTAATTCTGCTTGGCGATTAACTGGGTTATGCCATTTGAAGATATCTAATCGGAATACTGTAACTGGAGAAGAACCTTTTTTAGCATTGGCTTTCTTAGTCAGTAGGTTAACAGGTGTTTTAGCTAATTCAGCTTCTACTTGAGTACGTGTGGTAAAGAATACATCCATTGCATCTACTGGAGGTACAATCTCAATCTCGTAATCGTCGTATTCTGATTTAAATGATTTATCACTAAACCAAACATGGAATTCATTATTGTTGTTGTCTTTCCAGGATACCCATTGAACACAATAATAGTTACCGTCAGTAACAACATTACCTAGTTGGAACATTTGGGCACGTGTACGGAAAGTATCTAATAGATTACGTTTCAATTCATCTACGTAGATTTCACGAGCTGAACGCAATACATAATCGTAGATATGTTTAACAATATCTAAAGTCAGATTCAAATCATTAGCTGCAATTTCTACACGCTTGTTATTGTCGGTAGAACGAAATAGTGCTAAAGTGATTGACTTATCTGTATTGTGGGTATATAATGCAATATCTTTCTCGTAAGTACGAGAGTCTGTAGATAGTTCACCAAAACGATGTTCTTCCATTCTGGTGTTTGTCACGAAGAAATCGTGTTGTGCAAATGCTTTAATAGATTTACTCATTTTTGTCCTTAAATATACTAATATACAATGAATAACTATAGGAGAATAACATAATGTGGAAAAATAATTTTTTTGGCTTTATCTGGGAGCTTATCATTGGTAAGGATGTAAGATCAGGTAAAGCTTATCAACATCATAAATTTCGTATACTATTAGTAATTGTAGTATGCTTCTCTTTATTTTATAATTACCTGGTCACTAAAAGATTGTTCGTTTACTACGAAGCATACAATGAAGTGAACGTTAAGTACGAAAAATTGAAAAAAGAAAACGTGCAATTAGAAGCAGAAAATAGAAAATTGCATGATATTGTAGTTAAGCACATTGACAGAAAATATAAGCCACCGCCATTGCCTGGCACAATGTAAATAAAAACAGATGTTTGGTTTCTATGAAAAAAAGTAATCTCTCAATACTCTCAATTCACTTTAACTATAGGAACTAAACGTTATGTCTTATACTGGTAAAGGACTTATTATTTACTGCGATGGCGGTAACTTTAAAAGAAACCCAGGCCCAGTAGGGTCGGGTCTTTATTATTATACTTTCTCTAATGAAGAAGCTGAAAAGGTATTTCCAATTAAAGGTATTCGACCTACTAGTAAGGGCTTTACTGATATTAAAAATGCAGAAAGTAAAAAGAATATCCTAATGTTGGAAATTTAGATGAGTTTGTTAAATCTGTACTCGATGATGAATCATTCTACGATGTTAAAATTACTAACATGGTAGAGTGGTGCAAGGGTACAGGTACTATTGGTAGTAATAATGTGGGTGAATTACTCGCATTCTTACAAGCACTAAAAATTATTAATCAAGAACATCCCGATGTTTGTATTATCTTTACTGACTCTGAATACATTATTAAAGGTATGGGTTGGTTAGATAAATGGAAGTCTACTGATTTCATTACCGGTTCTGGTAAACCCATTAACAATAAAGAAATATGGGAAGAAATCTACAAAGAAAGAAATATTCTTCGTGCTAATAAAATCCCTTATTCTATTAAGTGGATTAAAGGCCATGGGGATAACATCAAAGATAGTCGTACCATTTCAAACATCAGCAATATGTTTGCAGATAACTGTGCCAGTATTGGTGCTTCATTATCCAATAACAAACTTTACTTTCCAGATACTTTAGACGAAGTATATCGTGAGGTCACAATAGATGAATTAAAAATAGACAAAAAACCAGAACCGATACACCCTCTATTGGTTAATAAGCGACTTTATTTTAGTTTCGGTGGTAGGACTGATAAAAATCTTTTTTATGTCGGTAATCCAGGATATCAGGTTGAAGATATCTATATTGGTAAACAAATCCCTGACGCACAAATTGGTATTGTCTACATGAAAGATAGAAATCCTGTCATCGAAATGGTAGAGGAAGAACAAAATAAATGGTTAAATCAACATTATGGTTATAACAACCTAATGTATTGTTTGATGTTAGACAATATTGCTAATACTAAGACTTACCGTAAGTTAGCAAAATACGGTAATATCTTTATCTCTCGTCCACAAGGTGTCCCTAACCTAGAAACAGTAGATGGTAGTACACTGACATATGTGAACGATCCAGTTTACTTAGGGATGAAAAAAACATTGATAATATTTCTGCTTTTACAGAATGTATTAGATTTGTATAAAGACAATAGTCATTTAGTTAAAAGCAATAGATTTAACCGATGTATTCTATTCTACTAAAGAAATGGAAGTCGTTGAAGATTTACAGGGAAATAATATTAAAACGGCAGTAGGTAAAGCGTTACTTAAAGAGCACACTAACACAATGAAGTCCATCAAAATTCCTATTGAATTTGGTGGTGATGAATTTGTGAAAGAAAAGCAAGTTAAGAATATTATTTTAACCTGTGGTATTGACATGCCACGTAGAAATCAGATGAAATATTTTGAACAAGAATATCCATCTGTAAAACTTTTGGTATGGCATACTTCGTGTGCTTTGTATCGTTTTGCTTTTCTGGTAACTTTACATGAAAAGTTAAGTGAGGAAAAACTTACAATTAAAAACTATGGAATTTGGGAAGGCGTAGGGGTATCTCAAATTCTACTTGATTAACAGGATAGCCTACCATGATGAGTATAATCTATAAACTTCTAAAAATTTTACTCCCAGAGCGTTTAATTAGAACTTTGTTTATTACATCTCTTTATACGAAACTGTTTAATGTCAAGACTTTGGATATTAGAATTTATCATAAAGTCAATAAGCTCTTAACAGTATGTAATAACGACTATGCGTGTGGTGCTGGGATGAGCTTAGCTCAAGTCTTCTGGAATGGTGTGGAACTACAGATTGTCAAATCAGAATTGAATTCAGAAAAATCGTGTCGTATTGACAAAAGAGGCTGAAGAAGAGATTGTTTCTAAGATAATCAGTAGAACTCCTAACTGGCTTATTTATAATCATGCTGATATGGTTATAGATATCAAGAAGATGATTGAAAAATCGTTTAGAACTAAAGAATATTACAGCTTAATAATTAAATAACTATATTACACTAAGCACCGTAGTGGTGCTTAGTGTAATAGTATTTATTATGTTTATCCAATTGGAGGAGAAGTAACAGATTGTGTTTCGCTGTGTCGGTGACCATTAAAGGATTTACCATCAATAATGTGGTCGCCTTCCGTAGTCATCGTACCAATATGTCTAATATCACCACGCATTTCAAAGCCACTGCCGTCACCCCCAGGCCCTGCACTAATACCACCTGCTACCGTTAAGTTACCAGTATGGGTTTGAATTGGCGTCACTGTAGCAATATTAGCAGTAGCATTATTCTGCATTTGCATTGTGTTGACTTGTGTCACTTGAGATACATTAGAGGTTAAATTATCACAGCTAATGGTAATATCTCGTTTGTTGATTTCAATATAAGCACCTTGTGCTGTCTGTAAACGAATAATACCATTTCCTGAGTCTATCTTAATCAGATTACCAATGTCATCCATAATGTTAACCAAACCTTGTTTAACATCTACATTGACATCATAAGCCCATTTCTCACCATCTGATTTAGTCGTATGTAATACATTGACTTTCTTCTCATGGGTAGAGATACCTTGTGTCCATGTATTCTCTGGAGTAGGTTTCTCATTCTCATTTTGAGTATTAGAGAAGCCCATAATTCTGGTTTCTAACTTCTGATAGTTTTTAGAATTAGAAACCGTTTCCCAATAGAAGTAATCTGTATTGGCTTCACGGTATATTTGTACTTCTGCACCACGTCTAATGTTAGGTGGTACCATCATGTTTGGGTCACGACATAACCACTTAGCAACAATGGTATTACTGGTACGTACACCAACAGATATCTTATTACCATAGCTATCGGTATACTCTGACGTATATTCTTCTATAACATCATGTAATTCACCATCTACCATAGGTAGCACGCTCTTAGGCCATACAGTCAATATGTCTGTATTTATCTCTAAGTTAATGGCTGCTATACCCCTTGAGTATGGTACAAGGTTATTTAGATTATCCATTATACTTTCCTTTTATTAATATATTGTAACCTTTCATATTTTTTTGAACAATTATGTCTTATTAAAAAGGATAATAAACCGTGAAAATATTATCGCTAGAATTAAAAAGGTGCTATTCGTTTAGAATTAAGTGGTATTAAAAAAGATTACCATTACTCCTGAAACTAGTATCATGGCAGTGATTGGTAGTAATGGTAGTGGTAAGTCTAGTCTATTACATTACCTAAGTCCAATGTTAGCTGATAAGAGTGACTTTAGTAAAGACGGATATAAGAAGATTAGAGTAGAACACAATAATCGTATTTATTGTTTGACTTCTGATTTTAGTATTAACAAACATTCTTTCGTAGATGAAGGATTAAATGAAGAATTGAATATCGGTGGTACTGCGACTATGCAGAAACAACTGATTAAAGATTACTTTAACTACACAGATAAAATCCATCTACTCTTAACAGGTAAAGAGAAGTTTACACAAATGTCTCCTGTAAAGAGAAAAGAATGGTTTACTATGTTGTGTGATTCTGATTACACATTTGCCATTAATACATTCAATAAAGCAAAAGATAAGCTACGTGATGCTACTGGTGCTTTAAAGAAGATGACTCAACACCAGATTCAGTTAACTTCTACTAATGTGGAAGAAAATGAATTAGCAAACATTAATGCTTCTATTAACGAACACAATCTTAAGATTGAAGAACTCAATAAAATTATTGGTTATAAGGATGCTTTTGCTAATCCCAATTACAATATTGATTTGGAAAATAACTTATCTTCTTTAGTTAATAAGGTAGAGCCATTAAACAGAAGACTGGTAAAATCTATTACAGATATCTCTAATAAGGAATTAACACCAGAGTATAAAGAAGAGATTATTCAGCGTAAACTTTCTTTAGAAAAAGAATTAGAAGCCACTGAATTATTATACAGTCATTTGATTAAAGAATACAGTCAAATGGAAAATAAGATTAGTCAGGTAAAGATTACTTCTCATTCTGAATTAGAGTCTACTCGTATTAAGATTGAAGAATTGACGCAAAAGAAAAACGAGTTAGAAAAAGCAAATTGAATCGATTCCGTGTGAATATCCGATTACTGATTTACATTTACAAAAAGAAGTATTGGTACAAGGTAATCCAGATGTACTAGAATTACTTCATCGTTTAAGTTTATTCGGTGATGAAGATATTACTCGTGATTCTATTGCTGAACTGGTTGATAAGATAGATTCAGTTAAGAAAGAGCAATCTAATCTTACTGTTTTATATAACCGAATCGATGAAAGAATTAAACACTTAGAACAAAAAGAGAAAGAGATTAAAATCCTTTGTCCAAATTGTTCACATGAGTTTCACCCTGGATTTGATAAAGAGAAGTATGATTTGTATTTGAAAAAAACGTGAAGAAGTTCAAGACAATCTTGATAAGATTACTGTATTTATTAAGGATTTAGAAGAACAATATGTAGATAAAAAAATACGAAGTATACTATCTTAAAAGACTTTAGCCAATATTGTCGAAATCAATCTAATGTGTTAAACCAATGGTGTGTTGATGTTATTCGTAATAAACTTTATCTAGGTAAGGTATACGAAGCAACTGAGCTTTTATAATAACTATAAAGACTATGTAGTCTTGTCATCTGAAGTAGATAAGCTTAACCAAGAGATTCGTTCTTATCAACAGATTATCGATAATGCAAACCAAGTAGATGAGAAAGAACACCATCTTTTAACTGAACAATTAAATAAGATGTCATCTCAATTAGAAGAAGTGAGAAGAAAGAAACAAAGTATTATTATCCATTTGGAATCTATCGAAGATATTCTTCGTTACTACTATGAATTTGAAGAAGCTAAAGACTCTCTTCAAACGACATTAGATGATATTGACGATATCCAAATGAAGTTAGCTGAATACGATATTTATACTTTGGTATCTGGTTTAATTGCAGAAGAAAGAAATCAAGTAGCTATATTGACTAAAAAGCAAATTGAAATCATCACTCGTGAAAAGAATATCGAGATGGTAAATAAACAAATCGAAGATATTAAACAAGAGATTGAATCATGGTCAGCTATTGTTGATACATTAAATCCTCAAGATGGTTTAATTGCTGAAGGTCTATTAGGTTACATTAAGATATTCTTAGCTAGAATGAATGGCTTTATTCAATCTATTTGGTCTTATCCTCTTATTATTCATCCTGCTAAAATGACAGATGGTGAAAGTAATGATGAATTGTCTTATCGTTTTCCAATGACTGTTGGTTTGAGTGAAAAACCAAAAGCAGATATTTCTTTAGGTAGTGATGGTATTTTAGAGATTATTGATTTAGCATTTAAAATGATTGCCATGAAAGCATTAGGTTTATCAGGTTATCCTATATTCTTAGATGAGTTTGGTAGGACATTTGATGCTAAGCATAGAGAGAATGCTTTAAAGTTAATTGAGAAATTATCTGAAGAATTTATTGAAGACCAAATATTTATTGTGTCTCACAATTTTATGGAGTATTCCGTTTTAAATGATGTGTCTTTCTGTGTATTATCAGAAGACAATATCGTTTTACCACCTAACAACCTCAATAGAGGTGTTGAAATTATTCGTTAAAAAGGAAACTAAAATGATTGATCAAATTGAACAAAATCCTGGTAAACAAGCTGTAGATACTGCTATCGTTAATACATCAATTCATGATTGTGATAATAGCACATACGAAGTCCATGTAAGTGCTGCTACACAACATATGTTGGCTCAACTACGTGAGAACTTCATTACTGGCTTGAATATTTATTCTCTTATTGAATCCACTATTTTGAAGTATGCAGAATCCCATGCTACTAAAGAATATTTGTTAGTTAAGTCTACTCAAGCTTATAAACAACTAAATGAGAGTACAGCTAAAGAATTAGGAGAACTTCGTCAATTGGTTGAAGTATTGAAAAAAGAGAATGACGAATTGCGAAATGAATTGGATGGTTATCGTAATAAAGCTACTGTAGTCGAAGAACCTGTTACAGAAGACGATGTAGAGAACGCGCCTATTCTAGTTACTGCACCAAACATTGAACATTCTTCTGAACACACTGTTACTCTTTCTGATGAAGATGTTGAATCTGTTAAAGGTAATGGTAAAGTAGAAACTATTCCTTCAGTCACTCGTGCTGATTCTGTTAGTGATGAACAATTGTATGCTTGGGCCAATAAAGACCAATATACTTCACGTACAATCACGACGTCCTCTGATGAAGATGGTGACAATATTCGAGAAAATAGAACTGGATTAGTAAAGGAACCTGAAGAGATTATTGGTTCTACTGTTTACGGTGGGAATAGGTCTCTATTAGACCATCGTCATCCTAATCCGAATGGTGTTGGAAATGGTGTATATGTTTCTACTGGTAAACCAGATACCCGCGATACTAGAAGGATTCGTGTCACTGAATATTCCAAAGTAGCAGATACTAAAATTTAAACATATAGATTAAATAGAGAGACACTAAGTTAGTGTCTCTCTATTTAGTTAATCATCCATACTATCATTATCGCCTTCAGGCAATGTATTCAATTTACCTAATACTTCTTTTTCTGTAAGAATAACAGTACCACGTACTAATTCACTGTCTGTAATTTCACGAGACGCAGGAGGTAAGTCAATTACTCTTTCCACCATGGTTTCAACAGAATTAGGGATAATTTCCTTAATCTCTTTTCGCTGTTCTTCATTTCGACTCATTGCTTCGGATACAAGTGCATATACCAAGTCTTGTTGTACAGCATTTGATTCTTCATCTACTTTCAGTCTAGCTTGTGCAATCACTGCTTTATCATTTGCAGCCATCATCTTTAAAGCCATGTCTAATAAATCTAGGTCATTTGCAACATCTTCACCTTTTGCAAAAATGGTTCGAGTCAACTGTTGACGTAATTTAATGTTTTCATCCATCACACCCAGTTCATCGTATTTACTGGTGTTACCTACTTTTTCAAAAACCATCAATACGAATTGGTGTAACTTGTTTTTGGTTTCGGTGGTGAATCTTCAATCATTTCTTCAACCATTGTTTTATCCTTTTTTTAAATTTGTTTTTAAACATATACTATTATATTGGAATTGGTGTACTTCTCCACCAGTTATTTTACTTATGAATTTCTAAAAAAATAGAAAAATCAGTTATTCATAAAATTATATAAAGGAATCCCTATGTCTATAATTAAAGATATCTTTTATATCTGGAAACATTATAAGGCTAATCGAAAACTAAAAATCTCTAATAGAGAAAAAAATAAACAATACGAAAGCTTTTATTAACGATGCTCTTTATATCGAGATTAATGGTGATTTTAATACGATGTATACAAACCTAATAGAGGTTTGTGAGTACTACCATAAAGAGTTATCTCCTTATAATAAACGTATCTTGTCAGATAATATTGGTACAGATATTAATCAGATACCAGTTGGGATTAAGTATCTAACTAAAGCTGATACTTTAATAAAAGTAAACAGCACTATTGGTTATTTGACTTCTCAACTGAATAATCCTACTTTTAAATTAAAAACCTTTAGAAGTAGAAAGACTGAATACCAACTACTCAAGGTATTCTCCTAACATAATCACTATTGTCGATTTCTTCGATAAAATGATTAATTTGTTAAAAAAACATTAAAGGATAAGAAAGACAGTCCTTTGATTTACTTTAAACTGAAACCTCTTATATTTGTACTGATGTCTGTTATTGTCGTTAGCTCTAAAGCACTGTACGAATTTAATAAGGTTGAAGAATAATTATTTATATAAAGGAAACAACATGAATAATGAAGACACTATGCTTCGTGGATTTCGAAAGATCACCGATTCTAAAGATGGTGGTTTAGGTGAAGTCACTAATGATTGGCCTGGAATCTGTGCCATGTTATTACGGAAGATTATCCGTGATATGTACATTGGTAAAGGTAAAGAAGGTTTTATGCAATGGCAGGATGAGAATATCACTTATCCACAAATGGAAGAACTCATCGAAGAGTTTGTTAAACGATACTATGGAAGTAGTATTTCAGATGCTGAATTGAAATCTGAAAAATCTCGTTTACTGACAGAGTTCTCTCGTGATGGTATTTCATTTAAAGTATTGGGTGAATTACTATTGGTATTGGATTTTGATTGGGTAGATATTTCAATTACTGCAGCACGTAAATCCGGTACTGTGAAAACCTATATGCAACATATCGGTGGAATTGGTAAAACCCAATTTGAACATCCTCAATATACTGAAGAATACAATCGTGAATCTGGTGGTCATGAACATCCGGCAGATTGTCCTGATTCTTTAGTAGTAAAGAAAATCAAAAAGAATGCTACTCGTAAGAAGCATTCTAAATAATATAGACTATTTAAAAAGGAATTAACTTAAATGACCAACTCAACAAATACACTCGAGTTTAAAGCATATCGAGATATGGATAAGAAAGATGGTATTGACCATATCCGTATCGATAAACATGCTATTACCTTGCTTGGGAAACAGCTGATTCCCAGCTATACTCGTACATTTTATCATCCTGTTTACGGTTCATTTGCCAGTATTCAATCTGCTATTGAGTGGTATAAACTGGAGAAAGATGATTTCGATGTACGCCTAATGACAGGTACAAAGTTAGATGAATATGTAAAGAACAAATTGAATCTGGTAAAAAATACGGTTAAAAACCACAGAAGTACCAGATTATGTAATTAAAGAGTTTATTACGTATTCTCTATTGAGTAAACCTGATTTATTCAGTATGGCTGTAGAAAATAAATTACCTTACTGTTGTTATCATGTTGGTAATGATGGATATGCTAAAGTAAATTATATCCAGTATACCCGAATACTCGGAAAAGTAATTGACGAATTACGTGGTAAATAATCAATTAACTAACTATACTACGCTACCTCTTTTATAGGGGTAGTGTAGTATATAAAAATCTATGAATTGTTTTTTTAGTTTTTAGAAAAGGAAATAACATGGCTAAAGTAAAAAGAACACCTGCTCCGCCAAAAAGGTAAAAAAAGGAAATAAGTCTAAAAAGACAAAAAATGGTGTAGGTAATAAAGTATCTACTAAAAAGAAAGATGATGCAAAAACAGTGTTTAATAGTAGTCTAGATACTAAGTTAGCTACCATTGATGCTTATCAGAATTTAGGTAATACTGTTAATAGTTTATATCAGTTTACTAACACTATGTCTTTGACTTCTATTACAGATGCTATTAAAGGTGGCTTAAATGGTTTAAATAAAATCAACGAATACCTTAAGATGGCAAAGGATATTAGTACTGGTCTTAAAAATGGTAACCTAATGGATAGGGTAGGTTCATTAGCACCTGGTGCTAAAGCAGCATTACAGTCAGCTGGCTTAGACCCTGCCATGTTTGATAAGGTACAAGCAGCCGCTAAGATTGGTAATGATGTTATTACGACAGTTAAAGACGTTCGTTCTGGTAAACTAGATATCTTAAATGGTTTGAATAATCTAGGTAAAGCAATTACTGGTCAAGACATTGGTTTGATAAAAGACATTCAGGCATTTAAAGCATCAGCTGCTGCAATTGTTAAAGAGTTTAGTAGTGCTGGTATTGCTATTCGAGACAACTGGTATTCCTTAGTAGGACATCGTGATAAAGACGGTTACGAATATAATGTTGCCATGGATGTTGCTACTACTGTAATGGATGACTTACTTGAATATGGTGATTACGATACTGCTAAGATAGCGATTAAATCTATTAATCCACAAAAGTTAAAAGAAATTACAGGTGATTCTATTGAAAAGATGTTGAAAAACTTCAGTATGAATTCTGTATTTAACACGGGTAGAACTGAACAAGATGTATTCAATGATGTACTAAGTACAATTGAAGCATTTGACAATGGTAATTACCTTTGGGTAGATAGAGAAAGTAATCGTAAGCTATTCAATGTTCGTTTGTTCATGAGTGCTTCTGAGGACTTTAAGAGAATTGCTAAAGTAAGTTTAGCAGATAGATTCTTTTTAGATAGTCATGTTAAGAAGTCATTGGATTATACTGATAAAGAAAATGAAGTATTGTTATTGTTAGGTAATGTATTCACTAACATTAGTGATTTTAAAACTGAACTTAATAAAGACTTCCCTAACTTTATCGTTAATGAAAGACAACAAACTGTTTCTATTATTTCACCAGACGCATTTAAAATTAATAACGCATAAAGATTACATTACAGTATAGCGAAAGCTATACTGTAATGTATACACATATTAACGTTCTGCTCTCTCGTCCCAGAGTAGGGCATTTAAACCGTCTTTAAGGAATAGAGCACCTAGCATTTGCCCAGGTAAACTATTACCAATGACACTTGATGTTCTTGCACTACTATAACTAGAAACATATTGTAATTGTTTAAATGCTAATCTACGTTTTAAACGAGTACTTTGATAATATTGTTCATTAACACCAATACCTGCTAATGTAGCCATATAGTCCATGAATGGAGTATCATCGTCGAATATACCACCTACAAGATTAGTTGCTGCACCAAAAGCAAAACCTTCTACTTTACCTAACAAACCACCAAATAAAGCACCGCCAACCATTTTCTCAATGGTTTCAGTCATAGAGACACCTTCTGTAATAGGCATAGCAATGATTTCTTCCATTGGTGTAATAGAGAAACTAACGTTTACTGACATTAAGTTACCTTCTGGTGTAAAGCCCATTGTACCATCACCACGTGTAATAGTAATAGAATCAATAGCTGCTAGACGAGATTGCATCCTACCTTTATCGTAGAATTCACAATACAGTGGATTAGAGTGAGAGTGTTTACCGACAGATACAGGTAATGCAGCAGCCAAGATACAAGCTAATGGGAAATACACATCATTAAATGCTGAACGACGATTTGCATATCTTGCTTTTAATGTAAATGAATAACTTGGTTTTGGTAATTGTGCTTCTGATGATTCCCAGTATTTGGGCATAGACACTGTACCACCACCACCGGCTACTAATAAACCACCTAAACCAATTGCAGATATAGCACCTGTTGCAAAAGACTTAATACCACCTACTACTGACTCTATTGTATTAGAGAGAACATCATCACCAATATTACCACCTGCTAAATCAAAGTAAGTGGAACGACCAGTAGAAGCCATGCTGTTAATCTTTTCCATCAAAGAAGAAGTCTTGTAGTTATTAGAGAATGTTTCAGAAACAGCACCTGTATCATCTACACGGAAACTAACAAATGCACCACCTTCTCTTAACTCTTCTTCTAAGAATTTCCAGAAACCATCATTACTTACACTCTCGTAAGTCGGCGTATCACCGATATCACCTTTATTTGATTTTTCCCTTTCATCTTGTTGCGGCTCACCATTTTCACCAGGTCTATCTGAATTATACATGGCACCACCACCATCAGCTGACATGGAAGTCCATTTAGCAATATAATCAGCCAGTTTGAAAGAGGTTCTACCATTTCTATTGCGATAAGAAGTGTGAAGCATTTGTCTTAGGTCTAATTTAGTACCAGTAGCCATTGAATTTCTTCTAATGTTTTATAACGCGCATGAGCTAAACGCTGTGCACGAGTCGCTACTGCAAATACGTCAAATTGAGCACCAGCATTATAACCTGTGATTTTACCTAATGCACCATCTAAGAATTGGTTAGTGTGACCATTACCACCAAATGTATTAGGCCATAACGCTTTCATTGCTTTGGCGTTATTCTCATCCCATTGCATATCGTCTTCACCAAGAGATAGGTCATTACCATTTTCATCCTTACCTGTACCACGGTGAATCAAACCTAAGTCTACTAAGAAGTGGTTACAGATAGTTTGTACAGATGACCAGTATAGTGGCATATTTGGTTTTAGATAAGCATATTTAGAAGTCGGTACACGTAAGAAGAAGTTCTTTGCTTTACCTATCATACCGATTAAAGCTAGGGGCCATGCAATAATAGAAACAGCATGACCAACTAAACGACCTAATTTAAATAATAAAGTATTAATCAAACCTTTATTAATAAATGCTGCTGCACCTGGGTGGAACATGCTAAACAAATAACTGGTTAATGAGTTAAATGCTAATGTACCAAACCTAAATGTTACTTGTCTATAGTTATCATCAAATGTTTCTGAAAAATATGGGCTTAAACCATCGTCATTTGCACCTTTTCTTGCTTTTAACCAGTGTGTATCTGACATAGGGTCTGTAAACAAACAAGGTTGTGGTAAAGGGTTAATGACCAAAGAACCACCTGGTGCAGTATCTTGGAATTTAGAATCAGATGTACTCCATGTTCTGGTCTCTAATGATGCGCCATCTAATGTTTCTTGGTTAATCATGAAGATACTACGGACCCAGTTTTTATCGTTAAAATAACTCGATTTACTGGGTTCTATCTTCCCATCTATTTCACGTACTCTCTTTTGTACGTCCTTATAAGGATTCATGTTACTCATGTTTTACTCCTATTTATCAATCATAGAAAATAATAGACTACCACTGTATAAACAGCGGTAGTCTGATTACTTTATTGATTACCTTTTCTCATGTTTACCGGTGATTCACTTAAATTTGGGTTTGTTCTAAACTCATTAGAATAATTCACTTTGTCTCTAGCAGTAATTTTAGAATCCTTAGCGGAAATTTCTTTTTTACCTTTCCTTAATTCATCTAAAATATCTGTCAAGAGTTTAGTTTGTTTCTTATTCTCTTTAAGGATATCTTCTGCAACAGAGTTAATGTTCTTAGAATGTTCTACTGACTTTTTAGTTGCTTGTTCAGAAACGTTCTTCATTTCAGATACATTAACTTTATCCAGTTCGGCTTTAGCTGTTTTCAATGCAGTATCCAGAACAGAATGGTTATCCATTTGTTCTTTATATTTTCTACGAGCTTCCTTGGTTTTATTCAAAGTAGTTTCTACCATGGTAGAATCACTTCTTTCACCAAAGTGTTTTTAGAATATTTCGGATAGAAGATTGAAGTTTAGCTACATTGTCTTCTGGTTGATTTGTAGAAGTACCGTCTTGATTTAAGTGTCCATTGGTTAGTATGCTAAGGTCAGTTACTGTACCTGTTAAATCGGATATGTCACCTGTATTAGTGGATTTAGTAATGTGTACTTCGTTCTCACCTGACTGTGATTTAGCCAAGGCGTTTTTCAATGAAGTCTTAGCATCTAAACCACCTAAATCACCTGTTGATGTAGAACCAGTTTGAATCTTAAGTTTACTATTTAAACCTGCGCTACTTGTAGATTTAGGTTTAGCCATTGGTTTTGGTTTTGGTTTCTTAGCTTGGCTATCACCAGTCTCTTTACCTTCAATGTTTTGTGGTTTATTATTAGCTACTTGTTGCGGTACTGCAAAATTACCATTACCACTAACACTAATAACTTCACCATTTGCATTTTCAGGATGACGATAAACGTATACTGCACCAGGTCTACCATATACACCTGTACCATGGAAGAAGTCCGAACAATATCCTTTAGGGTGTACTCTAGTACCCACGTTAATGGCAATATGACCATGAACTGGAGATGAAGGACATCTATCCCAGACGATAACGTCACCTACTTTAGATATACTAGAAATACCAGCTTGAGTAGTTTGACCTACTAATTTAAAACCAAGTCTTGCTAACTCACCATTTCGATGATACATGTAAGCAGATTGTTGTCTATTGACTTTAAAACCACCGGCAATCAAGGCAGATGCAACATAAGCTGCACATCTGTGTTTTGATGTCGCACCACAGTTTTTAGCCATCCAAGCAATAGCTTTACCCATTCTAGAATTAGGTGTAATTTTAACATTTGCATTTGCTAATGGATTTGGACCAGAAAAACCAGTAATATCATTACCGTTATCTGTCTTAGAACCATTATAACCATATTGAGAATAATGGAATGCTGCTTGGTTAATTTCACTAATTCTTTGTTGTTTTTGGGCAGCAGTTAATCTGTTATCATTAAGAATAGCTTGTCTAGCGACAGCATAGGATTGTTGTGCTTTGACTTGAGTATCTCTAGATATACCACCTCTAAAACCAGTACCATCGTCAATAGAACCAGTAGGTTTAATGACTACAGGTCTCATTGGGTCTATCTTACGTCCCTTGATAACAGCTGCTACTGAATTAGCATAGTTTGGGTCGGTAGCATAGCCACCTCTTTGAAGTGCTTGCGCGGCTTCATAAGGTGTTCTGGCAGAAAAATACCCACTTCTTTCATAGCGTTTATTTTGTTTAGTAAACGCTACGCGTGCGGCAATACCTTCTTCTAAAGTGTTGTAATCGGCGAACTTATCGTTAATGTAAACAGTTCTACCATTTATAACCTCTCTAGTTCTTCTAACAGTTCCAGGTTGTCCAGGTCTAGCTTTAATACCAAAAAAGTTATTCTTACCGGATTCTTTAGCACCCCATCCAGATTCAATAGCCCATTGTGCTGCTACTACTGCTGGGTGTGGATCACCTGCATTTGCTGCGGCTTGCATAACCTTTTTGAATTTCTCGTCATTACTACCGGTAAGATTACCTATAACACGATTAGCAAACCCTTCTACTTCTTGAACAGCATCGTTGGCATATCCAGCCACATCGTTACTTATTTCACTAACTTTCTCTTTAACGCTATCTGGGATTAAGTTATTTATACCATTTACTAACATACCAATAGGTGTTGACTTCAAGAAATTCTTAGCAATACTACCTATTGTCGAAGACTCGTTAGCTTGTTCAATAGCTTTAATCTTACCTTCGGAACTACCTTTAGATTCCACATCTTTTTTCAGATAATTAATATCTGCATCTGCTGATGCCTTATTGGTATTTAGTGTATAACCTTCCCATGGTGAAACAGTACATGACCATACGGAACCGTATTTACCTTCACTGTTCATCATGGTTGTAGCAATAGCCATTTGTTCAGATGGTCTAGCACGAGAAATAACAAAAATATCTGTAGTATTTAATACTGAACGTACACCATTCATTAAGTTCAAGAATGCTGGTAAGAAACGACCACCAATATACATGGTCAGTCTTTGTAAACCAGAAGTATCGTTTTTATCAATACCAAATAACCCACAGGCTTTAATGACTAATTCTGCTATATCGCCTTTATAGGTTGCTTTGCCTTGAGAAATAGTTACGTTTTCTTTCACCATTAATTCTAAACGAGCTAATGTACTAATACGGTCTGATTCGCTTAAGCTAGATAAACCATATGTTTTATAACGAATAGCATTAAATGGGTCGTAACCATTTTGAGTAGGAGCTGTTTCAGCAGTGTCTGATTCAAACAAACCAAAAGTACCAGCTAGACCAGTAATGATACCAATACCTGGAACAGCTGCTAATAAGCTAAACTTACCAGCTCCTTTAATAAAGTCTGTTACAGGTTTACTCTCAGTCGCACTGGCAGCTAATGCACCACCTGCGGCGGCTGCTGCTACACCTACACCCATTTTACCAATATCTTTAGCTTTTGATTTATCTAAACCTTCTTCTATCTTAGCAGTTTCAGCATCTTTCTTAGATTGCTCTTGTAATCCATTTGCCATTGCAGCACCTTGTGCAAACTTAGCGCCTTCTGGAGTGGATTTAATCTTAGCTAAAATGTTATCAATAAAGCTAATTGCTTGGTCACCTGAACTATTAATAGCAGCATCTTTAAATGGAGATTGTGTAGAATTATACTCACCTGGTTTTGGTTTAATACCTACGTAGTATTTATATTCTTCTTGGTCTTTTAAATCATAAGCATCTTCAGCACTGTTTTTAGGATTAATACCTTTTAATACACTCATGGTTTTTGTAAACACAGGTTTAAACCTAGAGTTATACCAGTACATCCAGTTAGCTGTATGCTCTTGATCCTCTTTATCGACATCGAATAATTCCATCACATCTTCAATGTCTAGTTTAGATTCATCGATGCTAATCTGTCCATTTACAAAACGAACAGCTTCGTCTAACATATTCTCAAACTTCAGAATAATCTTAGCTTTCTTCTCATCTTCATCTGGATTAAAACCATACATTAACAAACGTGCTTTTACTTTGTCATTGATTTTGGTATCGTTTTTCAATAGTTTATAAAGACCATAACCTACCGCACCTACGGCTGCTGTACCTAAGATAGCCCAACCAATTGGGTTAGTAGCAAGGAATGTAGCCGCAGTACCTAGACCACTGGCTAAACCACCTAAACCAATACCTGGAGTCATTGCAGCAGATAGGGCTAAACCACCCGCATCCCATGCGGCATCACCGAAGTTACCTTGTGCTAAATTACTGGCCATCGATACACCAGAAGTTACCATGCCAAGACCACCTAGGAATTTACCACCTAGTTTAGTAGCGCCACCCATGAGTTTACCAGCTAGACCACCTTTGGCTAGGAATCCACCGGCTGCTTTTGCGCCAGTACCTACAGCTTTACCGCCACCTACTAGTGCACCACCAATTTTAGCAGCAGTACCTAATTTACCAGGTAAGAATTTAGCAGCTTTACCTAATACACCACCAGCCATTTTACCACCAGCTGATGCTGCTTTGCCGCCACCTTTCAGACCCATTAAGCCTAACATGCCAGCACCTACTGTTTTAGCACCATCCCAAAGTGTACTTAACAAACCACCACTTTCTTCTTCTTCACCTTCTTTCTCACCTTGTCTTTTACCTTTTCCAAAACCAAATGGTAAAAGACTTGCAATCATAGAGGCCAATCGGAAATCTCGTTTAGCTTGTTTTTCATCTTCAGCTTGTTCTTTCTTCTCTTCGGCTCGTTTCTTACGGTTATCCGCCATGCCATTTTCACGTAAGCCATCACCATCTACATCACCTAAAGTGCCTGCAGGCAATGGAATGCGTTTATCTAAGAGATTATAAATAGCGTAGAGATATCGATTGGTATCGTTAACCAAAGCAAGGTTTAAGAACATACCGTCCATTGCTGATTTTACTTTACCAATACCTTTATCGAAACCAGATTTAAAGCCAGAAGCAGCACCAGATAAAACAGCCCAACCAATCTTAGCTGCACCTACAGCTAGATTAAAACCAAATCTAGCTAATTTAAATGCACCAACGGCAGTCTTAACACCTAGGTTAACTGTTTTAGATACTAAGTTACCAGCCATAGTGGATAGTTTCTTAGCTACTAATTTACCCATTGTACCAATCTTATTACCGTTTTTATCTACTAAACCTTTTTCGATTTCTTCTTGGGTAACAATGATTGTAGGTGTACCAGATTCCTGCATTTGTCTAACATCGTAAATTGGACCTATCATTTTACGAGCGTCAGTAACATAGTCATTTGCACCTTCATCGTAATACATTCTGTCTTTAATATCACGAGCAAGCATTACTGGGTTTTTCAAGTCACTAGGTAAGTATACATCTACTTGTAAAGCATTGGTATATCCTTCTTTTACTCTACCGTAAAGATTATGTTTCTTAGCTAACATATGTCCTGCTGCAAGAATAACACCGGCTGGGCCTAATAGTGCTGCGCCTACTGCTAAACCACCTAATTTACGAAGTACTTTTTTCTCTTTAAACCAATTCATTGCTTTTACAACAGTTGGTTTATTCTTAAACATTACAATGGAATCTTTAAACTCATCGTAAGTTAATAAGAGATTACCTTCTTCATCGTAAATTGAACCTTGGATGTCTTCCCATTTTTTGATGACTTTACCTTCAGCTGTACGGTATTTACCCATCATGAAGTCTTTGGCTTTTAAGATAGGTTCAGGTGTGCCTTGTTTATACACATCCATGAATTTATCTTTAAGTTTATTTGATTTATCGTTATAAAAATCTTGTACATTCTTCATGTACTTATCTTTATTATCTCTAAACAAATCAATACCACCACCAACAATACTAGAACCTATACCAAATGCAGCTGGTATACCTGTTCTAAATGGCCATGTACCAATACCCCAAAGGAACTCTGCATTTTGTCTAAGCAAGGATTTCTTTGCTCTTCTATTGATTCATTCGGTTTAGGAGGACCCATTACTTGGCGTTTACGTCTAAATATATTATTAGCGAACTGCCACCAACGTTTACCTGTTTGTGTAGTAGGATCACTATTCTCTACTTTATCCGAAATAGCCAATGAACTTAAAGTATCCAATTTCTGTACAGCTACTTTTAAATACAGATTAGTTAGAGTTGTATTATCAGCAATGATTTCTAAATTAGATTTACCTTCCTTATTTCCACCGATTTGGGTATTAAGTGTATTCTTAATAGAATCAAATGCATTAGATGATTTTTCAGCAGTTCTTCTAAACATATTGATAAATTTTTGGATAGCTGAGGGGCCACCCATTTTCTCAACATCTTCTTGGTTGATGACATATTCGTCTTTATGGACTACGCCAGCCAATTCATCTTCTGAATTACCAGAAGTAGATTTACCTGTATAACCACCAGATGCAAAGCTACCCATTTTCTCTAATTCACGTACTGTCATTGAATCAGTATTATTAGGAAGATAAGGTAATAGTTTTCTATTCGGATCGTATTTACCTGATAAATAACTATCTGAAATTGTTCTACCTAATACTGTATTACCAAAACCACTTTTTGTTCTGCTATTTTGATAAGCCATTGCTGAGGGCAGCATTTCGGGAAGAATTTCTATATGCAAGTTTATTATCATTTTGGTCTGTGTAATAACTACGCATAACGTTTCTAAAATCATTACCGGATAGATTATTCAAATTAGACATAAAACTATCGTAACCAATTCGACCGTCTACAGTAACCACACCGCTTCGTTTTAAATAATCTAACTGACCAGTTGCAGATAAATTATTAATTAAATCAATGTCTGGTTCTAAGCCTTTAGTAGCTGAATTAATATTGTCAGCAATTTCTGCGAAGTTCTCTTCATCTTCTTCGTGGTCTCGTCTATTAAGTTCTTTAAACTTCTTAGCCACAATTTCTGCTTTTTCTTTACCTAACAATGTAGCAAATGTATCTGGATTAGAAAGTAATTCAGGTGTCAATGGTTTACCTGCTTTACTATAAGAAATTAATATCTGACCAATTAAACTAGAATCTTCTTTAGTGAAACCATTTTTATATTCTAATTTACCAATCTTATTGTAACCATGTAAATCTAGTTTACCCATTACACCTAAACCAGCAGAGGTATATGTATTTGCTGCATTTGCACCTAATGCACGAACAGTTAAATCTTTCTGCATCTCTGAACTTTTCTGGAATCGTCCTGATGCGTGGTTATAATCCAAAAGCTCAACTTCACTACCTGTACGTATCATGGTGATTTCACGTAAGATTCTAGACAAGTATCCTGGGATAATAACATTAATTGATTTATTAGCTAGTCTTTGTTGTCCTTCTGGTGTATTGAAATCTTTATAACCGTTAAGATTATCTACATGAATTGCTTTTGCTTTATCTGTAGCTTCATCTACGTGCATTTTTAACCAATCTACAGCACCAAGCATCCAATCAGTTATTGTGTTAGATTGTTTATCACCTAAAGAACCATCTTCTTGTTTATCTCTTGTACCTAGATAATTAATCAAGAACTTCTCAATTTCTTTACTACCTAGCATCTTAGATAATTCAGGCCCCATGTTATTCTTAAAGCGATTTAATGCAACACCACCTTTAAGAATTTTATCACCGTATTTGGTACCTTTCATGTTTTTTCTAAGAAATTTACCTACTTTACCACCTGCTATAGATAACAATGAACCAGAAGCTAAACCAGATAGTTTTCTAGTATCAGAACGACCGTCGCTAAACATATCATCAGCTTCATTATCCAACATGGTTTCAGCCATAGGGAAAATAGATTCAGTAAGGTCACTTAGAGTACCAACATATTGAGAAATATTTTCACCAATATTCTTGGTGAGTTTCTCCATGAAACTAGAAGAAATACCACCAAAAAATTTCTGTTTAACCTGTTGTTTTATTGCTTCTGTATTCTTCATCTTAACATAATCAGGTAAACCGGTATTTAATTTAATGTCGTTTAATGTTTTCAATAAAGTAACATTAGATGTCGATTGGTTATGATAAATATCACTTAACACATGTAATTGACGAATACCTAATTCAATCGATTTACGATAATAATTAAATGTATTGGTATTACTAAATAATACAGATTGACGTAATGAAGCATCTACTGATGCCAATACTCGATACTGTCCTTCAAAACGTGTTGTTTCAATAGCGTCTTTAGCTAGTTCTTTTTTCTCGTCAATTACTCTCTGTTTTTGCTGTACTTTTGACTGTAAACTAAATAACTCACCAAGTGTTTGGTTAATTGAGTTATTTCTTCTGGTTTCTTCAGAATCCTCTCCGCTATCGTATGAATCATCATCACTTCCAGCTACTTTATTTAGTAAATTAGTTACTTTAGTTAAACCATTTCTATCTGCGATAGGGATTACTTTACGTAATAGACTTTGGGTTTGTTTCTTAACAGAATTGAGTGATTCTAATGACTCACCAATTGTATAACCTAAGTTATCTTTAGCGTTAGATACTTCATCAAACACTTCACCATATGCCTTAGGAAGTACTTTATTTAATACAGTCTTCATCCCTTGTTTAGAAATGATACCGTCCGATATACCCTTAGCGATATCAGCTGTAGCATTTAATGCTGGAGAACGATTGGATTTATTCTTTTCAAAATCCACTGATTCACCATCACCAAAGAAATCAGCATCGTTCATTTCTTCTTCGAAATCAAAATCGAAATCGAATTCATTGTCCATAGCCATGGCTTTTTGGACATTCTTCTTTTTTCCAAACATGATATAATACTCCTGTTTGTATTTTATTAAAAATTTATATACTCCAATTATATTATTGGGATTTCATAACTTTACGCCTAACACACTGTTAGGCTACTCTCGATATAAGGAATAATTCTTATGGATGAAAATTACAATAAGAAAGTAAAGGCTAGAACACCTTTTAATCTTTCTTTACTTAATCTAGATTCTGGAAATATTTATAAACAATTAGGCAAAAGTTACTTCTGGTAATATGTTCGATGGTGCTAACTATAACTTGCACCCAGAAGGTCTTTGGTCTAATGAAATCTTTGGGCCTGTAGGCGACCCATTGCGTTTAAAGAAACAAGCCTATATGGATTTAAATGTAGAGATTCTACATCCTTTAGTTTATCGTGAATTAATTTCAGCAAATAAATTACTTGACGAAATTATGGCAGGTACTACATTCGCTGTCTTTGATGAAGAGACGAAACAGTTTGTTCGTTCTAATGCAATTGATGGTGAAACAGGTTATGATTTCTTTTTTAGAAATTTTGATAAATATCAATTGCCAGACACTGGCTCACCTAAACGACGTGAGACTATTAAATTAATTGAAAAGAATAAAGACATTCTAAAGATTAATAAATTTATTATTCTGCAAGCTGGTTATCGTGATGTAGAATTTAAAGATGGTCAAATTTCCCATGATGAAGTAAACCAAATTTATCGTGAACTATTATCCCTAGCTTCTTCTATCGGTAGTACTTCGCATAAATCAAACATGGCTTTATTAAATAATACACGCTATGCTATTCAGAAGACTGCTTTAAAATTATTCATGTACTTAGGTGAAATTACAGGCCATGGTAAAAAGAAATTAATTCAAGGTAAATGGGCTTCACGTAACGTATTCCAAACTACTCGTAACGTGATTACAGCACCTAAAGCATCTGGTCGTTTTGCACATGATAAAGATAACCAAGGCTATAATAATATTGTCGTTGGTCTATATCAACAACTTGTATCTTGTTTACCATTTGCTATTCGTGGTATTAAAAATAGTTTCTTAAAAGATAAGTTTTCAGACCCTTTACATCCAGTCAAATTGGTTAATAAGAAAACACTAAAAGAAGAAGATGTTTATCTTAATCAAGATTGGTTTGATGTATTCCAATCCGATGAAGGTATTCGTAAACTGATTCACCGTTTTAAACCTGATGCTGTTAGGCATAAAGCCATTGAAGTAGATGGTTATTATTTGGCATTAATCTATAAAGGTCCTGATAATACTTTTAAAATCATGAACAGTATTACAGAATTACCACCTGATAGAAGTAAAGAAGATGTACACCCATTAACATTTATTGAATTACTTATATCTGTACTTATCATGAAATCAATGACACTCCAGGGTTTGCTACACGTTATCCTATTACAGGTATTGGTAGTAATGTCCCTGGTAATACAATTGTCATGACAACTACTAAAACAGAAAAACGTAAGATGTTGAATGATAACTGGGAACTAGACGATAATAGTCTAGAGTTTCTAAAATTCCCTGTATACGGAATGAATAGTTTCAATTCCATGAGTCCGCCTGTGACATCATATCAAGGTATGGGAGCGGATAGACGTCCATAAAAAATTAGAAATTTATGGACATTTAATACTGTCCACCTATTTATGAATTTAATTCAAGTTTTTGAATAACTTTATAGATAGGTAATTAAAATGTTAAGAAGACACAGTGATAAAACTGATGATATCTTTCTGGAAACAGATAAAGACTATTACACAGTAAACATTCAAGGTGATATTTTCCATGTAGAAAAAATCAGTACCACCATCTGTTAAGCAAGTATTACCTTTTTGAAAAAAAGAAGGTGAATTCTTTGTAAATATTAAAGGCAAAGAAGTAAGAATTGCTAATATTGTTAATTTTGTATTTAAGAATACTAACCCTGATTTCTTTTGGGAAATAATGGATTGGGATATAATCTATATCGATGGTAATAAAGGTAATCTACATCCATTTAATCTTAGTTGGAACAATACCAATATTAAAGATGATGAAGATGGATTTAGATTAATTCCTGGATATACTAGATATAAAATTAATAGAGAAGGTGTGATTAAGAAGATAAGCAATGGTAAGATAGTAGCTGACACTCCAAGTAAATTTTGGCGTGTAAAAATACCTTATATAAGAAACTATGTACGTAGGGACTATGATTTAGGATCAATCAAACCTGGTAAACATAGACTACTAGCATATGCTTATTTACCAATGCCTAATAACTACTTTGAATTAGACGTTATCCACTTAGATTGTAATCCACAGAACAATAATTTATCTAACCTGCGATGGCAAAGTCGTAGAGAAAACAATCTACAGACTGTCAAACAATATCTAACTACATACCAACAACCTGTTTTGGTTTATAACTGCGATACTAAAGAAATTAAAGAATACTTTAGTATTAACGAAACGGCAAGGCAGTTAAATTTAGCTAATAGTGTTATTGAGATGAGATTGGTATCTAATGGTACGGTTAGATTTTCAGATGGATATGCTTTCATGTTAAAAAGTGATTTTAATGGTGAATGGCCTGAAGTTAAATATAAAAACAGAAGGCCTACTATTTATTATCCATTGAAAGTTACTTTTAAAAAGACTGGTGAAGTGATAACATATAATCACCTTAGTGACTTAGCGAAAGCATTTGGTTATAGTACAACTACGTGGAAGTATCGATTACGTAGACCACCTTTTAAATGGGAAGATGAGTCTATCATTGTGGAAAAAGATATCAATAACGGTAAGTTTATATCTATTTAACATTTTAATACTGGTATAGTATCTAAATTCGTTGTCCGCTTCTCTTAGAAATAAGAGAATAGCAAACCCCTCTAATTGACGGGAAAACTGTAAAAAGGCTAATACACTAACTATAGGTAGTAATACACTATAGGGCTTAATCTAACTAATTAAGAGATAGTAAAAGAGATTAGTCAATACAATAACCCGCAGCGAAGCGCCCTTACTATTAAGGGTGAACGTTCAGAGACCAGTCGAAAGACGTAGGACTCACTTGAGTCCCAAATGGGGGGCAGATACAGTGGATTTGTATTTTATTACAAATCCTCTATGTATCCTTCTTAGTAGCTTTATAGTTACTTTGGAGTCTTAGCAAGTAATGTTGAAGATGATGATATGGTCCACTTTCTAGTCCCCGAAAAAACGATGGGGACCAATGTAACCTTATTTGTTCATTTACTGAGGAATCTAAAAATGAGATTAAACAGTATAAAAAAGAGAAAAAAGCCTACGTTGGTAGCGACGGTCGTATTCGGTATCCCTTAGGTTTTGACACGATTAACTTTGTTTGCCATAATCTTGGTACTTTTGAGGAAAGTGTGAAATGAGAATAAACTACAATAACTTTTATCTTAAGTTCGGTAATAGAACTGTAGATAAATTACAAGCACCGAGGATTTTTAATTTATCTAAATTTATCCTCCCAAAACAAAATGCTTTTCATTACTTTGGTAGTACCAGTGATGACGTAGGGCCAAGCAAAACAAACCCGATGTTTGCGGAAACTGTTCAGCGTATTCCTATTTATTTTTACCAAGACTTAATTACTCGTCTAGGTAACATGAATATACGTGCTTTCATGCCATTGGAAGTTATTCGTAAATACATTAAACAAAACCATAAGTTTATTCCTTGTTACGACTTAAGTAAAGTAAAACCAAATCCATTAGTACCAGTTATTTTAAACTATGCTATTTGCGATAAAAGATATAAATACTTAGGTAATGAAATTAGAATTCCTTACTATAAGAATACTAATATCATTAATACTTTTATTAAAGGGATGAAAGACATCTACGATGCACATGGTGATTATTATAATCAGTTTATTTTTCTTAAATGTGCCTGATTTAAAAAGACTTGCCAAAAAGTATCTGAAATGAAGATGGGTGCGAATGTTGTTACTAACACGTTCTTTACTCGTTTTAATACACTTGAAAAAAACTTATTATTTTCGAATTGTGGAAATGGTTAGGGTTTAAATCGTAATAAGTCTATCTTTAAAAAACATTCCTTTAAAAAAATCCTAGATAAGATTAATATTGTTTTTATTAGTAATAATGTCTTTACTTATTATTCTTTAGGTCAATTAGACAGATGGCGTAAATCTGATGAAAATAAATCAGGTAAACTAGATCCGATTAATATGTCTAAAAACTTTATTAAAATGCTTATTCAGTTAAACAAAGCTTCTGTAGATTCTAGTTTAATTGAATTAACTGAAGAAGAAGTAGTAGAACAAGAAGCTAAAGAAACGGAAGACTTTAAAGGTTCTGGTGACGAATCTAATAAAGATAAGCAAAAGTAAATCACTTACTAATACTAAGGTAAATGAAAAAACCAGTAGATGTAGATGATGAAGATGATACAACTGATAACGCTGATGAATCCGAAGTAGAAGGACAGGAAGAAGATAATCTGGATATTAGTGAAAACATTATTACAGATGATTCTGCTGATTTGACTGTTCAAAAAGACTTAGATATTATTGGTGATATTATCGACGATGAAGATGATGTTGATTTTTCAGAGTCTCTTGATTCTAAAGAACAAGAAAAGAAAAGTAATATCAATATTAGTCGAGTAGTTTCTATCCCTACTGAACAAGAAGAAGAATTTAACGATAGAATTGATACTAATTTAGATGTATCTGATATACTCAATGTATCTAAATTGCCTATTGAAGAAATTCCTGTCCTAGTAACTAAGCCTAAAGAAACCAAAACAGCTGAAGAGAAAGCGAAAGCGGCTTTAGACTATATTGCTAAAAACCAAAAACATGACTGTATCTAAATACGATGGTATTCGTAAATCTATTGGTAAGTATCGTAATTTAAAACTAACCAATGATAGTAAAATGACCGTTGGTGAAATGGTAAATACTAAACCAGAAGAATTAGAGATTTCAAATGAAGATAAAGAAGTTTCTACTTTAAATGTCATGGGTAAGCGCTACATTGAGAAACACTTAGAACGAGATGTAGCAGCAATGATGGTAGGTATTCAAGGTGGTGGTGCGATTGTACACGATATACGTAAACAAACTCATGAAAACATCATGGGTGGTTACGATGTATACTCCATGAAGATTAAACCTATCGAAGGTGAGCAATCTACTATTCGTGTTAAACTACCTAGGATTAATAGTGACGGTAAATTTAAGGTCTCAGGCGTTGAGTACATAATGCGTGCCCAAAGACGAGATCTTCCGATTCGTAAAATTAACGATAGTACTGTGGCGTTGACTTCTTACTTTGGTAAGACATTTGCTAAACGAGATACTACTCGTCAGTTTAACTACGAAAAATGGTTAATTGGACAAATACGAGCTATCGCATTTAATCCTGAATTAGATTCAGTAAAAGAAACACGTAGTGGTAATGTGTTTGATAATAATGTAAAAGCTCCAGATATCTACTCCCTATTATCGATGCATTTCAGAGCAGTAACTACAAGAGATGCTTTTATCTATTTTGATTATCACAAAGCCAATGAACGTTTTGGTAGTGATTTAGTTAGAAGTGTAGAATCTAAAGGTTTATTCTTTGCTGGTAGTTATAAAGGTAAGTTTGGTTTAGGTGTTAATGAAGACGGTATTTTCTATTCTGTTATCGGTAATGAAGTAACAGAACTAGGTGATATTGAATTCATGTGTGGTATTGATTCGTCTAAAGCACCAGTAGAATCAGTGACTATTGATATCATGGGTAAACCTTTACCGATTGGTTTAGTATTAGGTTATAAACTTGGTCTAACTAAACTGATTGCTGCTTTAAAACCAAAACACTATAAAACTGTTAAAACAGGTACACGTGTTAAATTAGAAAACCATGAATACATGATTAAGTTTTCTGATTTCTCTTTAGTGTTATCTCGTAAAGACAGAATGGTTTCATTAATCTTATCTGGTTTAAGTAAGTGCGATACCAGTGATATTGCAATATCTCTCTTAGATAGAAAAAGAAATTTATTTCAATCTATTAGAAACTATTAAAAATTCCAGGACGATATGTTAAAGAAATTGATTTATACAATAATATGTTTGTAGACCCAATTACTGAACGTATTTTGATTGAGATGAATGAACCTACTGACTTTACTGGTTTATTGATTCGTTCTGTTGAATTGCTATTAACACGTTATCATGCTGATGAAGTAGACATGACTGGTCAACGTATTGCCGGTTATGAAAGAATGGCTGGTGAAGTATATAAAGCTATTGTTAATTCATTGCGTGAACATAATCGCCATGGTATTAAAGCAAACTACCCAATTGAACTTAACCCAGAAGCTGTATGGATGTCTATTTTAAAAGATACATCTAAACAAACTGTAGAGAACTTAAATCCAATTCAAGATTTAAAACAACAAGAAGTGACGACATTTAGTGGTAACGGTGGTCGTGGTAAGAAGAGTATGGTTAAACGTACACGTATTCACCATAAAACTTCTGTAGGCGTTATTTCAGAAGCTACTGTCGATAGTAGTGATGCTGGTGTAACTACTTATATGTCTGCCAACCCTAAGTTTAAATCACTTTACGGCTTACCTGAAAATACTGGTACTGAAGAAGTCAATAGGGATTTAAAACCTGAAAATGTATTCTCTACGGCAATGATGATGTATCCTTGTTCTGATACAGATGACCCAAAACGTGCAGTATTCTTGGGTACACAAATTAACCATACTTTATCTACATCTAATGGCCAGGTAATGCCTCTGCGAACTGGTTATGATGAGAAACTAGTAGAGCGTTGTAGTGATGTATATGCTTCTACTGCTGAACAAGATGGTGTTGTTACTGATGTAACTGATTTTGCGATTACTGTTACTTATAAAGACGGTAGTACGAAACAAGTAGAGATTGGTAGACGTTATGGTTCTAGTGGTGGTTTCAACACTGCTCACGACATTACCACTAATTTGAAGAAAGGTGATAAAATTAAGAAAGGGGATGCTATTGCGTATAACTCTGACTTCTTTACACCTGATTCAATGAAACCTGGTAAATTAGCAATGAAGACTGGTGTATTAGGTAAGGTCGCATTGATTGAACATCCGTATACCTTTGAAGACTCTACAGCTATTACTCGTAACTTTGGTGAAAACACTCGTGTTAAAACTGTAGTTAAAAAAGAAGTAGTTGTAAACTTTGACCAAAGTATCCATAGACTAGCTAAACCTGGTACTGTAGTTAAGATTGATGATCCGTTATGCTACATTGAAGACAGTATTACACATGATGGTAATCTGTTTGATGAAAATAGTATTGACTTATTAAGAAACTTAAGTAAGTCAGCACCTAAGAGTAGCATTAATGGTGTGATTGATAAAGTAGAAGTATTCTACAATGGTGATAAAGAAGACATGTCTGAATCACTAATGAAGATTGCTAATGCTTCTGACAATAAGTTGATTGCACTACAAAAGGCTTTAGGTAAAAAACCATATACTGGTGAAGTAGATGATACTTATCGTGTAGATGGTAATCCATTACTTGTAGATACTGCTGTGATTGTGTTTACCATCAGCAGTAACCAAGGTATTAGTGTCGGAGATAAAGTCGTATATGGTGCCCAACTCAAGGCCACTGTAGGTTATGTATACGATGAACCACCACGTCTTGCTAATAAGGATGGTTCTATGGGTATGGAACTTGATGCTATCTTTGGTAGTAACTCTGTATACAACCGTATTGTGAACAGTCCGTTCCTAATGGGTATGACAAATACCCTATTGGTTGAGATGAGTAAAAAGGTAGCAGATACCTACTTTAATAGTAAAAATTAGCTGTATTTGTGACTAGAGAGGCTGCTTCCTTACGGGGAGTAGTCTCTCTTCTTATTAAACGTTTAATGAATTTATTTACTAACCTCGAGGTATTTAAAATGAATAAAGAAATACTCGTCGATTCGGAAAACGCATTGGTTTTAGCCAGTGCTGCTTTTCTAGTGAGTCGTTTATCACTATATGTAATCAATAATGTCATCGGTACTCTTCCTGAAAAAGACGGTGATGTTTTAACAACTGACGTAATCGAAGAATTAGCATTGGCTGACCTTCAACGTCGCATTATTTCTAAAGGAGATTCTAAATGATTAACACTCGTTTATTGGCTCTCTCTTCCCAAACGGCTAAAGCTTCTTTATTACCACGTCAAAAACTAAAATGTCAAACCAACAGTCCTTTAGAGTATATCTTTAAAAACTGCATGCCTGAAGAAGAGATTGTAGCTTCTACTGAAAGTATTAATCAAAGTCTAAGTTTGATTTCCGATAAAGCAAATACCCCATTTGCTCTAAGCGGTAATTTGGCATTAGGTGTTGCTCTAGATGAGATGGATAAAACTTATGTTAAACCTCTCATCAACCAAGTAAACTTTGTACGCAATGTGGTTAACCCAATTGTAGAGGAATTACACAATAAAGTAGAAGTTACTTTAAAAGAAAAAGAACAACGCGGTGCTGTAATTAATATTAAGAAATTGGATATTCCTGATTTCCTATACGGTGCATTAGGTCAATATATTAATAGTTTCGCTATTGTAGAACGTGTACAAAAAGGCCCTAGCTTTAAACCTACATTCCCTGATAACTTAAGCCGTGACCAATTAATTGAAATGTGTCGTACTAGCAGTGATGAAGTTAATGCTGGTATTATGGAATTAGCTACTATTTGGAATAACTCATTTGAAGGTGATTTATTCGATACTGCTTATAATGAATTGATTTTAGGTAGTAATGAGAAAGTAGGTGGTTTGGTTCCATCTTATCGCAATATGTTGGTAAGTGTTATTGGTTTCTTGGTTGTAGATAAAATTGCAAAAGAACCCACTAAAGGATTGAATCTAGACAATGTTAACTTGACTGTATGGTGTAACTTCTTCCGTGCAGCTTGTGCCCGTGTGATTCAGTCTGTTATTAACCAAATCGCTAATGCTATTTCTGGTAAAATCCTAATCCATGGTATTAACCCAGATACTACTAAAAAAGAAATTACTGTTTATGGTAAAGTATACGATGAATGGGAAAACCCAGATAAAATCGAAGTAATGGTAGGTATTCTGAATACTTCTAATAATACCCACTATCGTTCAGTTAGTAGCATTGTTGAAAACTTGGATAAACTAAAAGACCGTGGTTCTGTTATTTTATCAAGCGAAGTACGTGTAGAGAAAAGCCGTAAGATTTCTCGACTGTTAGATGCAATTCAAGGTAATATTATTAACCTGATTCAAGAAACCATCGATAGTGAAGAGACTTCTGACTTACGTAGCTTTATTCCAGACAATAAAATGTCTGTAGAGTATCGTAGTGAAATCAATAAATTCTTAGATGCTCACTACCCTGGTTCACGTTTATTGGAAACTCCATTACGAATGGTTATTGCTCAACTTATTTGCAAACTATTCTTCCACGAAACTATGGCCGGTGTCATCATTCAACGTATTAATCAATTAGAAATTAAAAACCCTAATGCTACTCCAGCTTCATTGATTTCTAACACCATGATTGATTTACTGATTGAATGGGTTAGTGGTCAAATTGAACTAGTAAGCTATTAATCTGTAAGGACCCACTGAAAGGACCAACTGATGAATAATCTGTCACAGCGTGATGCTGATAAAATCAAAGATATTTTAAAAGAAGTAGACAACCAAGTAATTACTACTAAAGGTTGTAAAATCATTTTCCCTGTACGTTTTGAAACAGTTGGTCTGGCTACTGTTGGTGTAGATACTTCGTTCTACGGTTTGTTTAAAATAGAGACTTTAGATGGTAACTATTACGCAATCCACAACATGATGGGGTATCTACATTCAGACCCAGATTCTGTAGATATTGTTACACATGAAGAAACACAAGAACCGTATTATGTGTTAACTTATCAACCTGGTTCTGTGGTTATTAAAACAATGGATATTTTGAAAGATAATAACATTATCGTAAAAGTATTTAAGGAATTTATTAGTAGGGGTAAGGTTCCATTCTACGTAACGTATATGGATATTAATAAGATATTCGATACGTGTGATGAATTTGCGGGAGCTTCGTTGTCTGATACAATGGAAGCACCTACTGTGCCAATTAGTATTATTGCGAGGAACCCAAATGACATCAACCAGTATTATCGGGAAATTATTAATGATGTTGATATGGTTAATACACCACCTGTGTATGTTCCTGCCTCATCTGTAAACTTTAGTGCCACTAGTGCATTAACTAAAATTACTGGTAGTTATTTCTACACTGGTGTCGTTTCCGCTATTAATAATCCTACTAACCAAACAGAAACTATCGATTATATCTTAAGATATTAAAAAGAAATGGATATTTAATTATGTTAAGTTACGACATGAAAGATTCTAATTTTGTCTATAAAATGTCAAGATTAGATGGTACAGATAAACAAGGTATCCTGCGGCCTGATGAAGGTGGTTGGTATACTATCTGTATCGGTGCGTTAGACCACGCATCTAAAAATGTAAATAAATCAGGTCAAAATGAATACTATTCTTCAGAAGGTGCTGAAAGTTTCTTTGCTCCAGGTACTTTGTTTAATGATAGAATTCAAGGTGGTTTCGTTAAAGCTGAATATGGTCATCCTAAGCGTGAAGCTGGTATGACTGATATTCAGTTCCTAGAACGAAATATGCAAATTGAAGAAACCAAAGTATGTGCTACCTTTGGTGCGATTTGGTTAGTGCCAGGTTATATCGACCCATTGACTAAAGAAAAATGTGTTGGTATCTTTGCTAAAATTAAACCAAGTGGTCCTTATGGTAAGTTCTTAGAACAAGACTTGCAAGAGAAAGGCTTCAATGTTTGCTTTAGTATCCGTAGTCTGACTACTCGTAAGAACATGGGTGGTCGAAATGTTAAAGTATTACACACTGTAATTACATTCGACTATGTAACTGAACCAGGTATTACTTGTGCTGAAAAACTAATCAGCCCATCTTGTGAATCTGTTAACCATGTTAATGCTATCGATACTTGTGACGTTGAAGTAACAGCAGAATCCGCTAAACGTGTAGTAGAACGTGCTGAGGCAGGTATGGTATCTGTAGAGTCTTCTACTTTATCTGTTCTAACGGATATCTTTAAACATACATCTGTTAAACCAGTTAAACAAGATTTATCTAAATCATTTAATTGGTAATTCTGTAATAAGGAGATTGAAATGAAAGTCAATCCAAATATTTCAGAAGAACAAAATCTACTTAACCACATCAATGAGATTAATGAGTTTCCATTAAAATTAAGTGAGGTTGAGTTTGGTACACCACGTTCTAAAATAAACTTACCTGATAGTTTAACTAAAGACCAATTTGATGCATCTGAAGCATTCCGTAATAAATTCTTAAAAGAAAAGAATACTTCGGTTAAAATTACCGCTAAGGATAATAGTGAACGATGGGAAGGTTCTAGTACTATTCGTTCTTATAGAAGAGTCCATGTAGGTGCACAATGGTTAATCTACGCAATTGATGGTGATAACTCTGATGGTTCGTTTAGTATTACTACTGATAGTTGGCGATACAGTACTCCTAAAGTAAAAGAAGTATTTGACGCTATTAAAAGTAGAGCTAATTTTAGAATGGATTCTTTAAAAGTAACTGTGGTTAAATATAGTCAGAATGGCTATAACTACGATACTGGTAAGATTAGGGTTACGGCTAATCCTGATTCTTTGGTTTATATTGGTTCCTTCGATATGGATGTAATCTTTAAACCAATATCATTCTTACCTATCACTTTAGATGGTTTCCATGGTGTAAAAAGAACTAACTAAATAATTATATATTACTTAATAATATACTGAAGAGGATATCCTCTTCAGTATATTATTTTATTATTAGGAATACCAATATGGAACAATTACCTAATTCAGATATTGAAGATTTAGAAGACGAATATGCTTACGAAGATGATTATTTGGTTAAAAGCTATTATTGGTGTAGTAGTCGACCAAAATGGTTATTATATTTATTCTTTAAACGATAAGCTACCAATTAAGAATAAAAGCTGATTTACAATATTTTAGAAAATTAACAGTAGGTCATCCTGTCATCATGGGTAGGAAAAACATGGGAAACATTAAAAGGCCCATTACCTAATAGAACTAATTATATTATTAGTCGTAAGAATTCAAGAGAGTTTCTTAATGAAGACCAAATGGTAGACCCATCTATTGTACATATTTACAATATCGACAATAAGAAGAAACTATTGAGAAATATTGCTGAAATTCATGGTACAGATATTTGGATTATTGGTGGTGAAGAAATCTATAAGGAATTCATTGATGAGATTAATGAATTTCACTTATGTCGTCAAAAAGAAGTTATTCAAACTACTAAAGACGACGATATTAAAAATTCTAAATATAGCAGATACTATTTTTAAGATTTAATCAATATAATGTTAAAGATATCCCTAACAGTAATGGTGAGTTAGAAGATGTTATCTATATTAGTGATGAATCTGCTCGTATCTATTTTTTAAAACGATATCATGAAGAATTAGAGAAAAAAACTGTAAATAATATTAAACATATATTATTATACTGAAGAGGGTTTATTATCCTCTTCAGTATTTATATAAAGGAATTAAACATGGATAAATATATTATTCCCATTAACATTATTCACGTATTAAGTTTTCGTTTCACATTAGATGAAATTAATAAACTTAATAATTATTTTTATTAATCATTTTGATTTCACTTTTACGCGATGTATTTGTGTTTATGCTAGAAGACTTGGATATCTTTAAACTCGATAATGAAATCGAGTTAGTTAGTAACTTCATTACCAATACATTAAAAGTGACTGACGGTATAAACATCCATTATAGAGATATCAATGGAAATGAAACATATGTCGCTGAGTCTGTTTATCTAGATAGTGATTTAGAAGAAAAATCTAATGGTTGTCATTGAATGCATCATTAATTTTCTTTATTTTTGTACTCAAGAGATTTCGACTGTTACTTTGTAACTGTCGATGTAGATAAACGACATAATCTAAATATGGTGTTCTTAGAAATACGTGAGGATTAGAAATGAATTTAGATTTTAGTAATCTCTCTAGTATAGAGATGAGTGTTTCTATCCGAGAGATATACGATAGATGTGTTTATGCTATGGGGTATTCTGCTATCGATTTATGTTATAATGATATAAATGGTGAATTTTACGATAGTAAAAACAGTATTTCCCATTTACTGTAGAAGAGATTATTGAGTATATATTTATCACGATGATGATTGATAAAAGGTCATTAGAGGTATCCCAAATGTCTTTAACAGATGAAGTACTAGGGCATTATATTAATTACTCTGGTTATACCGTAATAGAATCATTTGCACAACAAATGGATGTTATCATCTCGGAATTAATAGAAGACGATGACCTCAGAGAAGAATGCGGTATGTTAGTAAATAAAGATGGGGTGGAGGTAGAAATATCTGCTTCTACTCCTGTGGAGATTATTGACTTTATTGCTTATTTTCTGTACTTCTTTAATCAATACTTTTACGCATCATTTCCAGAATTATCTAATTATATTATCGAGAATGATAAAGGTGTTATGTCTATAGTTGTATCAAGTGTTGCAACATATACGGATATATTTTATCGACAAAAACAACCCTCCTCCTATCTTGGGTAATATTTTAGAGAATAATATGTTGTGTAACATCTATTTTGATTTTTGATAATGGTGAAATGTATAGTCTTAAAACCGGTCTTAATGACTTTAGGGTTAGTTCAAATGACATTGTACAATCTGGGGATATCTCATGGTAAAACATTTAATTAATATTGAAAGTCTCTATGGTTTTTCTGCTGATGAATTATGTAAGTTAATTTATAAGAAAGATACCAAAGAGGATATTCAATTTATCTTAGAGGTAGCTATTAGTGGTACTTATACTTTCAATAAAAGCTTTGACTGTTGAAGATGCTGAATACTTAAGTGATATTGCTTATAAGAAGTATTTAGATAGAATTAGTATTCAGAATACTGATGGTTTAGATGATTCTTATCTTTATTCAATGTATAAAGAAAAATATACCTACTACCAATGGTGAGCTTTATATTAGAAATTTATTAAGGAATGTATTTGCTGAAATTATCTGTAATGGAATGTTTGACGTGGTTGGGACTATTGAGGTAGGATTTGAGCAAGTTCTTAATCCTCAGTTGGCTTGGAGTAAAACCAGAGTCATTCATTCAGGTATATTTGAGCTTAGTATTGAAGTAATAAATGTAAATTTAAGTTTGGTATCGGAGTAATGAATAATGGAAAGAAACCTAGTTGAATTTCATTTTGGTATTCCTGTTGATTTTTAGGATAGCTGCTAATTTAGTTATTGGGTACAGTAATCTTAAATTTAAACAAACCAATATCAATGCTCAGCTTATAAACTAAACTTTGATGTAATCATTAACGACTTTGTTCGTAATCTATTTAATAGTCAAACTAGAATGATGAATCCTACATTTGAGCACGATTTAGACAATCCTCATTTAGATGATTTATATTACGAAATGACTTTATCTAGTTTACAAGCTTGTTTACTGAATACATTGTACATGGATGAACCAACAGCTTATACTATTTGCAGACATGTTGCTAATGGTTTATTTGAGTTATCCACATGGATATCTAAAGAAATAAATGATTTAAGATTCATCGAGGTAGTAAACGATTTCAGATACACCGAAGTAAATGATAGAGATATTGGTCCTGTCTCTATACCTTATCAAGATTTGATTAAGTTTAATCTATCTGTATCGTATATTAGTGATGATGAAATAGTATTAGTAGAGAATCCTCCTGGTTACGATTGTAATGCGGAATATGGTTTTTATCAAATGGCTGAAGTCATTTATAACTTACCAAATTAGATTATACCACTACTACCAATCGGTAGTAGTGGTATAGTATCAATGTTTATTTTTTTCTGCTTGTGCAGCGGATTCTTTCAATCCATTAACTAGATTATCAGTAGCAGTAGCTTCCATTTTCTTACGTTTGTCTACTGTCTCTCTTATCATTTTTTGTTCATGATAAGTTAAAGACATCCACTGTTGTAAATCCATGTTAGTAAACTTACCAATATCTAGTAAAATGAATTCTTCTATTGCTGTTTGTAACAAACTTCCTTCACCATGAATACTATATGCTTTCTTCATGGCTACAGGATATAGTGAGGAATGACATACTTTCACCCCATTCTCTTTATCACTTATCATTGGTTCTAAGTTATAACAAGAATCGTGTAGAGATAATACCGAAAGTTTCTTCAATACATCGTCTTTAATAGGGTCTGCCTTACCAGAAGCAATGACTGTATTAAACTCTTCATTGCCTTTGTTATGGCGTATCTCTTCCTCACCATAGTCTGTACCAGCTGTATCTTCCAGTATATCAGAACGCTTAACAAAGTCAATACCAAACAACGGGTCTTTGATAGCACCCGTTGCATTAGGTATTACTCGTCTATTGTCTAATTCCCGAGTGACTGATAAATCCGACCGGTCAGAATAAAAAAAAAAAGCATCACCGGATTGATTGGAACAATTGAGTTACTGAGTTCATGTGTTTCCTCTGTTTCATTTGCCACAGGAACACCATAAACAATCTTGGTTTGTTGGTTAATAAACTCAATGACTGCTTCACGGAATTTCTTAATCAAATTAATATCATTTGCAGAAATGTCAATGAAGTCCATGATATCACTATGGCTAGTAATGGTTGTAGTAATTTCTTTACCTGGTTCACCATAATCGTTAGTAATAGTGATTTGTTTAATCAAGTGACTGTATTCACGCATTGATGTCGCTGTAATTTTACGAGCCAAGTATTCAGAACGAACATTTTCATCAGGAACCATAGCCAAGGTTTCGTTGATGGCTTCGCGCAGATAAACATCCCATGCTGTACCATGTTCAACATAATTGTCGACATTAGTAGGAGCAAAAGTAATCTCTACTTTTTTAGTTACTGGATGACCATTTTGAATAACAGAGCGTTCACTAATAGTACGCTTGAATTCTTCAATTTCGTCTTTAGCTTTCCAATCTCGACGATAGGATTCAATCTCTTCAACTGAATGCATGATATTGTCAGCATTACCAAGATGTTGTTTTTGGCGAATAGACAATTTAGAATTCAGTGGGAATGAGATATCGTTAAGATTGATGGTACCCATTACAGACTCAGTACGACCTTCTTTACCCAATACCAAACGACTATAAGTATAACCATCTGGATACTTAGTACAAGCCAATGCCCACGCGATAGTAGGAATATCCATTGGGTCAATTAAACTACGGAGTAATTCAGGAGTATAGTTTTTCACATTGATTCGTTCAATTTTCTTAATAAACAAATCAACTAATTTATTACCAATAAACCAAGTAGTAGTACCGTAGTTAGAACCACCAATAGAACGACCTAGATTAATTTTAGAAGTATCGATAGTAGTTTGTAAGTCTACTAATTCATGTACCAATGGTGCTGAAATAACTGCTACCAAGCCAGAATGTGGTAACACCACCTCGAAGAAGGTAGATAAACCCAATGAATCCATAATCGCTGCACGAGCACGGATACCAGATACATTACCTGTTTCCAATCGCATCATCGAACGGTGTGAAGCTACTTTCTTTTCAGAACCTTCACGAGTATATGCTGTAGAGATTTCTACATTTTCATCATTAAGGGTCTTATTGACAAATTCTTCTTCACCGGAAATAAGTTCCATACCTGTAGTAAGTTGGTAGAGTTTAGTAGAACCCATATCACCTTCTACAGAATGTGGATTTTCTGTAACATAGCGAATAATGTTTTCTTTAGAATCTGGTGGGATAGAGATAGAATCGTTAAACTTCTCAAGGTCTTCACGTTTCTTAAAGTCCACTGCTTTTTCTTCTGAGCCATTCAAACAACGATTAGCAATTGCTATAGCAATTGGTTTAGAAGCTGGTTTCTTTTCTTCATTCAAAGAACTACTAGGTACCCAATGTTTAACACCTGATTTATCAATTGCACCTACACGTGATTGTACATTGTGAAGAATTTTAGCAGCAGATTTTTTCTTATCTTCTGTTGGTTTTGTTTCTTCTACAGGTGCTTCGAAATCTATCTTAGCGATTTCTGGCGTCTCTGCTTTCAGTGATTCAAACAAAGAAGGATCCATGATTCGTGATTCTTCAACTACGGCTTCTTTTTTCGGTTGTTTATCTGTTAACTCACCATTCTGAATCATTTCTTCAATAGTCATTGAATTGACATTTTCGGTATTATTGTCACGATGAGCATATTCGGCAAGATTACCTACTTTATCAATATCAATTGTATCGTGCATTGGGTCTACATTTTCATTATTACTACGTTGTGTAGGTTCAGTAGGGTTACCTACTTTTTCAATGTCGATAGTATCGTGTAACTTAACTTCGTTTTGGTCACTCATTTAATTTCCTTCTTTAACAGGTGCTGGTTGAACAGCATTTAAATTAGGGTTTGTATATTTATACAATTCTTCGGAAATGAATTTTTTTAATATCTTCCGGAGCTTCTTCTGGATGTTGATGGTAGTAGTTAATTACCATGGTGGTATAGAAGTCGCTAATGTGTTGTACTTCAGACAGCAATGTATTACGAATACGGTTTGCACAAACAACATAGCGCAATTTAATATCCGTAATCAATTCCAAGAAGAAAGCATCTTCTTGGTCTACTTCTTTCTTAACAGTATCGTCTTCATTCAAGTATTTAGAATAAAGTTTACGAATAGAGTTAAGTTCACGTTCCATATCGGACATATCAGATACGGTCATGTTTGCCAGTAGTTTGAACTTATTGCGCTCTGGGAGAAAGGCAAGCATCTTTTCTTTATCTGGTGCACCAAATGCTTCTAGCGCACGTTTAGGGGCTAGGATTTGTTCTTTCAAGTGTTTATGGATTTCTACACAAGATTCAAATGTTGTGTCTACCAAAGTAGAGTATTCTTCTTGTGTCATCATGCCTTTCAAATCTTCCGGCATTTTACGAACACGTTCAATTGGTTTTTAGTTCACCATCGCGTGCTTTAACATATGGTTTCTTAGGGGCAAGCAACAATACTTTCTCACGTAAGTGTTTGTTGTTTGTTTTCAGCATCAAAACGGTTGTCTGCTATATTTTTTTCACCATTAAAAAGAAGTTTTTGATTTGTTGGCCATTTTTTTAAATTGAACGGGAGGATTACATCAGTCATTTTGATTTCCTTATTTAAATGAATCTAATAAATCGATTAATGTATATTTATTAGCATTCTTCGATTTATGTTATGAATTTAAAGATTATCACATATGTAGCTAGTCTTTAACTATTTACTAACTTTATTATAAAGGTAGATTTATAATGGGTAATTTAATGTTAAATTACATTACCAGTACATGGGAAAAAAAGAAGATGTTGCCCTATATACTGATATAATGGAACTCGTAACAGGTGTACGAGATGATTATGGTGATAACATAGATTATATCATCCAAAAACTGTAATGACGATGTTACAATGAGTCAGTTAGATGACTTAATTAAAGGCTCTGTTCAAGGAATATTAATTGAACTATTAAGAGAAATTGGTTTCTTTTGTTTCTGAAGATTACTATTTAGATAACGAGATACTGTATAAGATTTATAAAGAAGCTATTGAGATTGAAGCTAATGAACAAATAGATTTCTCCTCTCTATTTTAGAATCAGATAGAGATATTATTGTAACATTCTACGAACTATTAAATGTTGTTGGTTCTTTAGATATTGATGAATCTGATTTTTAATAATCACATTGTTAAGATATTGCCAATGACTAAAGAGAAATTAGTTAACTATTTACGAACTAAAAAAGAAACGTTACCAGTAGAACCTAAAGACTTAAGTAAGATAGCTTTTGCGTGTTAAAGAGTTTTGTAAAGCTGTTAACGATGAATCATTCATGGTTATTGATTTAATTAGAAATGGTGTGAATTTAGGTCTACCATTTCGTAGTTATTTAAACATCTATTCTACTGCTCTATTTGACCTTGATTTAAAAAGAACAATGTTATAACCTATATCTGTTTGCATTAATCAGTGAAGATGGTACAGATGAACCTGCCGAATGTGTAGAAGACAATATTAGTGATTATGTATTTGATTATGGTGTTGTCGATACTATGTTAAGAGCAGTACGTGAAATTCAAGTAAAAAAACAAGGACTATTTAAAAAAATGAAAGAAATGAATAAATATAGTTATTTCCTCATGGGTTTAAAAAAACAGATGGTTCTTAGATTCATACTGGATTAAAAAGTTGTTTCTCTGTATTTAAAAACCAAAAGATACTACTCCTTACTTAGTTAAGACAAATGAGAAAGGTTTTTACTTTATACAGGACAATGAAGAAGTATTGATTACAGGTGCTACTGATATTACTAAACCATTACTTAGAGTAGGTGAAATGATTACTGTACCAATGGGTACATTTCCTGGTCAGAAAGAAGAGATTAAGACTTCTTGCGGTATATTGTTTCAGAACTACTTAATGGTTATTGACCCATTTAATGGTAAAGTACCATTTATCAATAAACGTTTCTTCCCTAGTGATGTAGAGAAATACTTCTTATATAAATGGGAACGTTCACGTGATGATATTACTGAAGATAAGCCAGAAAAACCAGATGAGATATTCACTGAAGAGTTTTTAAAATATACTGAGAATACTTTACACTTAGTAAACTATACTCAAACCTTTGTTCCTTCTATTACAGAGAAGTCTTTAACGACTAATCCATTGTTAGAGAAACGTAGAAAAGAACTCTATGCTGAATATGGTGATAGATTAAACGACCCTGTAATTGCAGCTAAAGTAGATGCTGAATTAGTGGCTATTGATAAGGAATTCATGAAAGGAGATGATTCCATGGGTTTCTTAATCAGTGGTAAAGCATTTAATAATACTCGTAAACGTTTGAATAATAACTTTGGTACTCCATCTACTCTGGATGATAAACCAGGTCAATTCATTACACGTAGTTTAAAAGAAGGGGTAGATTATAAGAATCTATCCGTCTATGTAAATGATGCGTATAATGGTTCTATTGGTCGTGGTCTAGAAACACAAGAAGGTGGTGTATTGGTTAAAGACGCATTACGTTCTGCTGCTAACTTAAAAGTAGAAGGTGATGATTGTGGTAGTACACATGGTGTATTATATAAGATGCCAGATGATGTAGATAAATGTCTTAAATACATTGGTTACTGGTATATTGTTAAAGGTACTTCCCACAAGATTACTAGTGATAATGTTAAAGACTTAGCCGGTAAATATTTATTGTTTAGAGCACCTAGTATGTGTACTTCTAAGAATAATAGTTACTGTAGAAAATGTGTAGGTCCCAATATTTCGAATTATGAAAATGGTATCGCTACGGTTAACTCTAGCTTGGGTAGTGTCATCATGAACTTGTCCATGAAGATCATGCATAATAAGACTGTATCTACGACTAAATGGAGAAACTCTTTGTTATCTTAAATTTACTTATATTAGGGTGTGTCGTAAGATGCACTCTAATATATTTTATTTCAAACACATACTACTAAATTGAAAGAGGAGAGCAATCTTCTAACTTATCTATTTTAATTAAAAACAAATATTAGGAGTATTACCATGGGTATTATTAGTTTTTCACTATAGTAATGATGTTATTGGTGATCTTGATAGTCGTATTAAGTTTCATGAAAAATTACTGAATCAGGCATTATCATTCCGAGAGGAATGTATACAAAAGGGATTGGTTACACTGATTCCTGATTGTGAGAAGAAGATTAATAATCTTCGTGAAAATCTTGCAGGTCTCAGTGAGCAAATGATTCAAGCAATTGAATCATTATAAAGATAACGCTACAGTAGACAGATATCTGTCTACTGTAGTATTTATCCTAATACAATATATAATTTTTTTCTTTAAATACTTTAGTTAAGTACTCTCTAACCAATCTATTATACTTAATTGGATTACTGGATTTATGTGTTGTTTGTCCTTTAACACTAATCCAAGCATTGATTGGGTTATCTGAAATGAATGTACTTACAGCTTCATCCAATGTTTCAAATAACACACCACTATTGTTATAATCTTTAACATATAGAGTAGCTGTATATTTTGGATGAATATTAAAAATAGATAAAAATCTTTATCTTTAGATAAAACAATATTTAGTAATGTTTAAATTAGCATGTTTTCTATTTAGCCAATCAACAATTAATTCGTCATCACTAACTGTCTCTTGTTGTTCCCATACCCATTTAGGTACTTCTAATCTTTCTTTATAGAGAGTTAAACTAAGGAGAGATTGAGTCATTTTATTTCCTCATTGCGTCAAAGACAAGATAAATCAGTGCTAAAACTGCAATTAGACTAATAACAATTGTGATTAGCTGTTCTATTGTAACCATTTTTATTTTCCCAATAAAAAAATAAAAAAATGTATATTAATACTAAAACCATTAGGAACTTAATCCCATAGTATACGTCATCACCTACTTTACTTTTTAAAAAGCAACTCTTTTTATCTTTTAAATACTCTAATGTAGGTGCTACAGATACTACTATTGTTTCTATACCAGAATATACTTTACGAATAATCTTTTTAAATAATTTCTTATAATCCATTTTCTAGCCAATTAGGAATTTATCAAACAGAAAAATTGATATAAGTATAAGGATGATTATACCTATAAGTAATGTAGGCATGATAACATCTGTTAAAAATGTTTTTCCTTAACATAATTTCTATCATTGTCAAATGATTTTCTTTTTAATACGCCCATTATAGTTCCTTTTATAAAAAGACATAAAAAAACATAAGTAACTAGATAGGACACTTCTAGGGTGTCCTATCTAATATACTCTATTGAATTGGTCCGCGAGGTGGGACTCGAACTCTCACTCCTTTCGGAACAGGCATCTAAAGCCTGCGCGGATGCCCATTTCGCCACTCACGCTCATTTTCATATATAGAGAAGATATAGAAAATATTATTTAGTTTTTATTTCTTTTCTTCAAATGATTTCCAAATCCCAATAGATGTAGCAATCATCATCATCTTATCAGAACCTACTACAGTGTCATCTAACTTCCAACCTAATCTAATTCTAAGGCATTTATCCTTTTTAAATGGATAACGATAGATTAAATAGAATTCCCAAACACCATTTTCATTATATTGGAATAACACACCTTCACAACCTTGGTCTGAAGTATCTGGATTACCATGGTTAATTAAACATTTGCCAATTGGTCTACCTAGATAGTAGTAATCAAACCAATAGCCTTTATTGCGCCATAGCCACGCTGTACGGCGTTTAAACTTAATAAAGGTAGTATCACCAGGCCATCTCTCTAAATGCCATTGATCACCATCTATAGGGTTATCATGAGTTAACCAAGGAGTGAATACTTTAGGTACATTACCTTCTTTATTGGTTAAACTAAATAAAGCAATAATAGGTCCTAATGGATAAGAGAGTAGACTTACTACTGTAGAGATAATAAACAAAGGAATAAAAAAAGAACAAGGTTCTTAATGAGTTTAAAAATAAATGTGATTCATCTTTTTATCTTTCTTAACTGTTAATGAATAGTGATAATAATCATACAATTTAAAAAAAGAAACATAAGGAAATACTACTCTCTACTCCAAAATAGGAGTAGAGAGTAATACTTAGGAATAGGGGTGAAACAAAACCACCGAGTTACCAGCCTCTAGGAAATGAAAGGATATACACTACTATCCTAAATAACCTTTAGTAGAGGGTTTGAACTAGCTTTACAGCTTTTAACTTTTCATCTTTAATCCGTATAAATAATCTTTAAGCTTTAGTATCTTTCGAACTTTAAACTTTTAGCTTTTATCAATCAGCGATTTCACTCGCTATGGGCAATCTCTATTTACCCAAATGTGTATATTTCCTTAGGATGATTCGAACACCCGACAATCTGTGTATCAGACAGACGCTCTACCCACTGAGCTATAAGGGATCGTATGCTAATTGACTATAAGCATTTAGATTATTCCGAATCTAAATACGGAGTGTATTGGATTTATCATTATTCGATAACCAATGGTTTTGTTTCGTTTAAAACAAGGCGTGTTTCAATTTTCTATTTGAAGTAAGGAAGGAAGAATAGAAAAATTTGCAAAAACTATACTTCTTTCATATAAAGAACTACTTCTAATTTTTTTATTTCAAATTAAAAAAAGTAGTTCCTTATTCTTTTACAGAACTCTAATAACTAAATTAGAATTCAATAATGGTAGTGGCATTAGATTCAGACAAAACGTAGTCTACTTCTTCAATGAAAGTATCGATACGTTTACGTTCTGCTTCAATATATTCATTCACATTGTTAATGCCAGATACCTTAACTTCAATAATCGCTTTTTTCAAACGACGCTCTTCTTCAGTCAATACTGTTTTCAGATAGTCTTCAGAGACATCTTGGCCTTGTGAATTTTTAATCAGGTTTTCACGTACAGAAGCAAACTTATTATCAGCATTGATTTTACTTTGTTCTACACGAGATTCAGCATTACGGTTTTCACGAGTAATGCGGTCTAAGAAGTTATTACGGTAAACGATGGTGTTTTTGTATACCAGTGCATCAGCTACTGACAGCTCTTCACCACCGATAACGACTTTAGTTACTTCGTTAGACTTACGAACTGCTGCTTTAATGTTATTCAGTTCAGCGAACAAATCGTTGAATTGGTCGAAGTTAGATTTGGTCATTTTCAGATTATCTTTAAAGACATCTGATACATCATCTACTTCACGTTTCATCAGAGTAACAACAAATTGGCTTTCTACCAATCGAGCCAATTGTTTTTCAATAGTTTTAGCACGAGTCAGTGCACGGGTAATAGACATTGTAGTCATTTTGATTTCCTTTTTGAAATTGATAAGATTTAAACTTTAAAAGAGAGAGTGAAAATGGATTACATTTCATTAATTGGTTATCACTAAAACTATTTTGTTTTAGCATGTGTAATACCTGTTTGGTCTTGATATACACCATTGTATCCTACATTATCATCACTAGGAGTATGTCTTGAGAAATAGATAGTACCAATACCTTCATTAGCATATACACGCATGTGGATATTGGTTTGGTTATAAATCTCTAACACCAATTGTCCAGACCAGCCTGACTTCAATGTAGTAGGTGCCATATTCATTCCTACACGAGCATAGGAAGACTTACAGTAAAGTACACCACTAATATCATTAGGGATATTAAACTTCTCAACTGTGTGTGCCAATACCATGGTTTTAGGAGGTATTAAGAAGTATACTGTACCGTCTCTTTCTCGAATAGGTTCAATGAAAAGTTTAGTTAACTCTTTTTGCTCACTCAAGTCTTTCTTAATATCTAATACTGGATGGGCATGATTATCTTTATTAGGATTAATACTGGCTGTAGGAACAACTAGTTCCAATGGTGTTTCAGCAATACGAACATCGTAACAATTTTCGGCTAATCCGTAAGATGCTACAATACGACCATCTACCATACTTACTTTTTTATTAACAAAATCAGTAATTACAGGAACATCAGCGTGAGCTAATGCTTTAATCTCGTTACTATTCAAATACATTTATCTTTTTTTCCTTTTAAGTATACAAGTATTCTGTTAAAATACTACCTAATAGATTACGACATTTAATCTCTACATTACTTACATCGTAACTTAATTCGGACATATCCAAGTCAACACCTAATAGTCTAGGGAATTCATATCCACAGTAATAGATTTGGTTGACTCTTTGTCTTTTCAATTCTTCGATTTGTTCTTTAAACTTCTCGTCTTGATTATAACGAGAGGCAATACCTGTTTTAACAACATAAGAAACAATATCAAATAATCTTTTACCACTAGGTAAAACATTAGTGTGTTTAGTAGTAATGTAGTCTATCAAATCTTTCTTAGTCGATTCTATAAAACCAATATAATCTTTTGGTCTTACAGTATCACTTAGTAGATTAAAATCTACATAATCGTAAATGGCTTCCAGTATATTGGTATATTGCTTTAACTCCCCAAGCGGTGAGTCTATAAACACAGGTTGATTACCCACAATACCTAATGGACTAGAACCTTTAAACCAATAAGCATTACCATGTACCTTGTCTTCTGTAAACATAGCGTTAAATCGATTAGGACACTTACTAGAGTCAATACAGAACGTAAATAGTACTTTGGTATCAAATAACTCTTTTTCTATTCTTTCTTGAAATTCTAACCAAGACTCTTCTGTTAAAAAACGATTGACCATAGGAATTCTTAATTCGTCAATACAATGTCCAATACCATTGTCTTCAAAATAACCTTTTTCAAACTTTTTTAAAGCATGGATAAACACATCCATGTTAAACTCAAATGGTTTATCGAGAATAGCATAAGGGATACTTACTAAGTTCACATTCTCGGTACTAAAGCACCAATAACCATTTTCACTAAAGTAATCATCTTCTAGTTCTTTAAACATACCATACCAAAGAGGATACGTTTCTTTAAAGACTTCTGTAACTCTTACTGAATCTTTATCAGGTAATCCTTCGTAACATACTGGTACTGCTAAGTTTGTTAAACTAATATCACAATCGAATAAACTTCGCTCTATAAATCGGACAGACATATCTTCTACCTTCTTAAGTTATGTTTTCATTGATAAGCAAAAGAACATAAAAAATACACTATACTCAGGTGGCCACCTGAGTATAGTGTTTATAAAAAAATCAATATAAAAATCAATAAAAAAATTAACTTTAGGATTAACAAAATCAAAAATACTCATTCAATACTTTACTAAGCACGTTTCATCCCATAATTTGCTTTAAGAACATTCTCCACATAACGTGCGTTTACAAACGAATTATAAGATTCTATTCTCAAGACCAGTATTTACAAGGTTCTTAACCTGAGTTAGATTAACCATCAAAAGGACACTCTTTAGGTTTACTATCGTATCCTTGTGGTTTAAAACCCTAATTACCTTATAACGAGCCTTAATCAAAATCTTTCAATCGTTATCTTTACGTTTAGGTTAATAAAGTATCAAACTTTCAAGATAGATTCATAACAAAAGGATTATTTCAATTTCATTACTTAGTTTTTAGTTTCAGTATTCAAAAATTATGTTTAAGCATATATATAGACCTACAAATAAAAATAAAATCGCGCGAAACACACTTGGGTGGCTGCGCGATGCAGGAGCGCCGTGCGTCATGGTGAATACCTAATATAAACCCATGTGGTAAGTCTTTATTGTTCTTTAAGCGAACGCTTGTTGGATTTATCCTATCCTTATCTCTCTTATCCTTACCTGTTGCTTCTGCAACCATCTTCTAAGTACGAATAACACTATCCTCTTTATCGCCTCTTTAGGCGTATGCTAAAGAGGATAGGGTTAAGAGGATTAGAAGATATTTAAAAACCCATACTCACTCACGGATACTAACGTCGTAGACAAGATAATGGATACTACCACTTGTAATCCATTTATCCGAGTGAGTGAGTATAGCATTAGTTGTACAACTTAAAAAGCAAATACCACTACGGATACTAGTGCCACAGGCGAATAGAGGTATACCTTCTTGGATATACCATCTATTCGAGTAGTGGGATTTGTGTAATGGTTGTAAACCTTTTACAAATAGTCTTTGGTTTATCCAAAGACGTTAGTAACGTGCGTTGCTTCATTTGTCTTTTATAACCTTTTATACCTTCTTGTTTAAGCAACGTAGTTACAAGAGAAAGCTAAAGCTTTCTCTCTTTCTTTCAGTACAAGAAAAGCTTTTAGCTTTCCCTTTTTCTTCTTTATTTGTTTTTATTTTATTTTTTTATCTTTCTTTTTTTAGAGTATATATATATGAAACGAGGAATGACCTTTCGAGTGAAGTGATAACGGAACGAGGCGGGGAGTGACGAGTGGAATATATATACTCTTTTTCTTTCTTTTTGGGGGAAAGGGGGGTGGAGGAGGATGAGGGTTGTTAGGGAGAAGGAGGAGGAGGGGAAAAACCCCCTTTAAAATTTAATATAAAAACCATACGCTACAGCGTAGGGTTTACCTATCCTTTTCATACCCCTTAATACACGCTATACCGTAGGGTATTTATATCCCTATTATTCATTCTAGCTAAGCTTATGAATGATTACTTTATAGTCGTTCTAATGTACATTTAACCCTATAAGGAATATTAAAGATGTCTAATCGTCAAAAACAACGCGGTAATGTCCGCAATAACATTAACTCTGCTAATTCAGAGCCTATCCAATTAGAAGAAGCTGAAGAAATCCAAGAAGTATCTAATGAAGATTCTCCTTCTATCGAAGAGGGTCGTGAATACACTACCAATGATATTCTTCTACCAGATGCTACTGAGGAAATCCACAATCCTTCTGTAGACTTAGAACAAGAGCAAGAAGCAGACCGTCGTCGTCACGTAGTAGGTGAACTAGACGTAGATGAAGTATTAGGTTTAGTGAGTCTAACAGCTCGTATGTCTTTACTTGGTATTATTGACTATATTGAGAAGATGGAATCTTTCAAAGGTGTGATTCGTGTTCTAATGAACGATAAGGGCTTTGTTACTAACCAAGGCCCCATCATGCAAGCAGAACTCTTCCGTAACATTATGGACATTATCACTAAGACTTCAGACTTAGATTTCCGCTACTCTATGGACTTACTGATGCAAATGTTCGTAAAACATGGTAAAGAAGGTCAACCACTCAATATCTTCTCTCTCATGCGTTTCCAAGAGAATATTCGTCTTGACTTAGTAGAACAGCAATGCTATCCTAACTTAATGACCATGCTAACTGTATTGGCTGACCCTACTACTCGCAGTAGTAAAATCAATAAAGAAATTGACATGGGTCGTGCACTGCAATACGGCTTTAGTGAGATGGCTCGTAATCGTCTACTAGCTTACTTTGGTCGCTAATCTGGCTATAATAGACTTATCTACACTAGAGGAATATTCCTCTAGTGTAGTGAGTCGTTATTTAATGACCTTCGTCATTTAAATGACTTTCGTTATTTAATGACTATTAATGGCTTATTTTTAACTAATAACAAGGAATCCACATGAACATCAATGAATGGAACAAACTACTTATTAAAGCGGGTTGTAAGACAGCTGTAGCCCACCAATGGGCACCTTACTTTGCTAAGCACTGTAATACCTTTAAAATTAACACACCTAAGCGTATAGCCTCATTCTTAGCCAATGTCATGGTAGAGTCTATCTTCCTAACTACCATGCGTGAGAACTTACGCTATTCAGCAAAAGGCTTAGCCAATACATGGCCTAACCGTTATTCTCAAACAGGTAAGAAAGGTGGTTTACCTAATGCTAAAGCAAATGCTATTGCTGGTAACCCTATGGCAATTGCTAACCATTGTTATGCTAACCGTATGGGTAATGGTTCTGAAGCTTCAGGTGATGGTTGGAGACACGCTGGTAAAGGCCCTATCCAATTGACTGGTAAAGACAATTACATTCGTTTCTTTAAAGAAAACAACCTACCCCTTAACACAGACACTGATAAGCTTCTAGAGCCTGATTTAGGCGCATTAGCAGCTTGTTGGTTCTGGAGTAAGGCTAACATTAACGCTAGTGCTGATGCAGGTGATTTTGATGGTTGTTGTGATAGAGTAAACATTGGTCGTAAGACTAAACCTATTGGTGATGCTCATGGTTATACTAACCGTAAGAAGGTGTATAATGTCTTATTACCTTACTTAGAGAATAATCTCTCTAACTTACTAAAAGATGGTAATACTATTCCTGATGTACCTGCTATGGAAATTATCAATAACATTCAAGAGATTGAAGAAGCTGAATATAATGGTGAAATAGAAGAATCTGTAGAGACCTTTGAAGAATTGTAATTAACTTTAATTTTTTTAAAAATATAATTTTTTTATTATAGTTTACTCTATATGAAAGAAGTAGTAACAAATAGTAATCCAGAACATAGTTGTTTTTCTTTTACCCCCTTTCGTTTAACAGCCTAGTACGGATTGCTATCTTGGTGGAACATAGGACGAATTAATCTTTTCCATACTTAACATCCAAAGTTAAGACCTGATATACAATCGGTTTGTATCATTGTTCTTTTCCTTTATACTATTTCTTTCAACCTTATTCTAAATAAGGGTTTGTTACCTTAACAACACGTATCATCCGTGGTGTACGTAATAAGCAAAGCTTCAGAGTAGTACGGGGCCTTAGGGAAACGAGAAGTAGACACGTCCTTCCTGTCGGGGATCGGCAGGCGCTGAGCATGACCAGAGCGTAGTCCATACATTAACAACATTAACAAAAACAACACCTTCAACTAAAACAAAATCAAAATTAACTAAATCTAAATCTAAATCAATAAAAATAGCAGTATGATGTTTTTGGTCGGCTCAGGGGTGGTGTCCCTGGGTCGGCCTCCGGCAACGGATATGAAAAAAATAACTATAAATTAAAAAAATATAGAAACATATACAACTATGGTGTAAAGACACAATAGTCTTTATTTTATATAAAGGAATTACCGATGGAAAAATGTAGGTGAGATATTCTCTACTTTTTGCTATTATTATCTTTATTATAATAATGGTGATTAATCGTGGATAATATCATGACCATCTTAGTCTATATTATCTTGATTATCTATTTCTTGATAACAGGATACTTATTTTATAAACTCTATATCCCTAAAAGGAAATCAAAATGAAAGCTTTATTCCAAAGTCTGTTTTCACTGTTTTCTAAAAAACACCACTTAGATGATATCGATAAATTGAAAGAAATCGATACTATCTTAACCCGAGCAAATAAATTGGATGGTAAAGATGGTTTTACCTTATCTAATGGTGATACACTTGTTGATAATGACAATGTTATCGTAATGGGTTGGCATATCTATTGTAACCCTCAGCAACTAAGAGAGGTTTTAGAAGGTGTCCCTAAATACTTGGCTCGTATTCGTGCTGAATCTAGCACTGATATTGACGTATACGGCAATGAGATTAAATATTTCCGTGAAGAATATCGTTTTACCATTGAATCTGATAAAACAAATGTATTCATCTTTACATTTGAAACTGCTGAAATGGTGTAAAAAAATGATTAAAGAAATATTAATTAAAAATCGTTTACAAGAATGTGCTTTTTGTAGACGATAACTTAGAAGAAATTGAAACATGGTTATTAAAACATGGAGTAGAGTCTTCTATCTGTAATACAGAAAAGAACATTTACGTTGATTCTTATCATGGTGAAATGAAAGCGGTTAAAGGCGATGTGATTGCATTTGTTGATGACCACAAGACAGGTGAACCTATTAAGAAACCTATCGTCTTCTCAAAACGTGGTTTTGAACTACTCTTAGAACAAACCCGTTAATCTTAAATCTTATATAAAAGGAAATAAACATGTTTACTAATTTGCAACCTATTTTCGTATCCTCTTTATCCAATGAGATGTATGGTCTTTATAAACTCTGTAAAGAAAAAGGATATAAAGAATATCCTGATTCTAAAGAACATACAATGCCAGAAGCTTATGGTGTGTATAAAACACTCACCCAAGAATATTTGGTACCTCTCTATAGTGAGTGTACTATTGACCCTATTACCATTGAAGATGGTGAACCTACACTGAATATTGGTAGCTTATTGGCAGAGTATTCTACCAAACATGGTTTTACTAGTACATTTAAAAATGACTTTTTGTTTATTATCAAAGAGTAATTTGATTAACCTTCTGTTTAGGGTTTAACAGAAGTAAATAACTTAAACCCAATCTCTTAATCAAACTAAACACTTTACTTTAAAAAGGAAATCAAAAATGACTAAAATGACTAACATTGCCCTGGCCGTAATTGCTGCTGCTGCATCTACTACTGTGTTGGCAGACAATTCAGTAACAGGTACTTACCATGTAACACAAGGTGATAAAATCACTGTAACTGGTAGTGGTAATACCACTGTAGGTACAGCACTGGTGAATAAGGGCTTGTCTAATACCGCATTCGGTATCCATAACACTGTTGAAGGTAAAGACAGCGTAGTAGGTGGTCAACGCTCAGTTGTGAAAGGCGATATGTCTGTTGCTATTGGTCATCACGCCAAAGCACTGGAATCAATGAACACAGCTATTGGTTCAGAAGCTTCTGCTATTGCTCAGTCCTCTACCGCTATTGGTAAAGGTACTCGTACTGAAGGTATTGGCTCTACTGCTGTAGGCGCTCACGCTTATGCTAAACAAAATTCCGATGTAGCAATGGGTCTGCACGCTAATGCATTGGGTGGTCAATCTACTGCTATTGGTCAATCTACACGTGCCGAAGGCGGTCAGTCTACCGCTATTGGTTCTGGCGCTACCTCTACTTCTCGATTCTCTGTGGCTGTAGGTACAAATGCTAAAGCCAATAATGAGCATGATGTGGCTATTGGTTCTTTCTCTACTACAGAGAAAGCCGTAGGTACTTCTAGCGCCATTATCAATGGTGTAGAATACGGTACATTCAAAGGCCATAAACCTGTAGCTACTGTATCTGTAGGTAAAGAAGGTAGTGAACGTACTATTACCAACGTAGCAGCCGGTCGTGTTACTGCTGAGTCTACTGACGCTATCAATGGTTCTCAACTGCACTCTGTCGCTACTAAAGTAAGCGACAACACAGCATCTGTTGAAATCCTGAAAGAAGCAGTAGCAAGCAATGAAAGCAGTATTGCTATTAATGCTAACCACATCAACAGCAACACCCAAGCAATCCAAGGTATTAACAACACCATCAACCAACACACCACTTGGAACGAAGCTCAAGATGACCAAATCGCTGAGCTGCGTAAACTGGTAAATGGTTTGCATGGTGACAATGCCGAAATTCGTAAAGAGCTTCACGACAATCGCCGCGAAGCACGTGCTGGTATTGCTGGTGCTAACGCCATTGCGGCTATTCCACAACCTCATGCTCCTGGTCAAACTGCCATTGGTGTAGGTACAGGTTACTTCAAAAACGAAGGTGCTGCTGCGGTAGGTGTTTCCCATATTTCCGATTCTGGTAAATGGGTATCTAAAGCAGGTATCAACGTAGACACTCGCCGTAACATCGGTATTGGTCTTGGCCTCTCTTATGTATTCGGTGGTGTACGAGTACCTGTACAAACCAAAGAAGTAGTACATGAAGTAGTGCGTGAAGTGATTGTGCGTGAAGTACCAGCACAACCTACTACTAAACGTATTCGTGGTTAATTGAAGTAAGCTACTAGAGTGGAGATAAATCCACTCTAGTAGTATTATTTTTATATAAAGGAAACTAAAAAAATGATTAATTTAAACGAAAAATCAAAACTATTACATTCAACGTATTAGTAAACAAATAAGAGAAAACTTCGAAAAGAACTTATGGTTCATCATTATTCTTTAGTTTGGATTACATGGGTTCGGCTGAATATGAATTCGGTGCCGTAGGTGATACTTTCAAATTCCTTCGTGAACATGTTGATGAATACGAATTTAAAAACATGTGATTTTAAAAGTAGACGTATTTGGTAAGGAAGAAGTATTTAAGTTATTTGCATTTATTCCTAAAGGTGTAAATGTAGGTTATATTTCCGATTTACTTAAAAAGATTTACGACTACAAACACCGTACTAAAGAAGGAACGCATATCCAGTCTATCCATGAGATTAATGATAAGGATTCTTGGTTTAGTACATGTGCCTGGCTTAATTTGCAAGTTAATCATTACGCCGATAATGAAGTGCCTTGGTTTGTATCAGCCGACCCTATGATTGCTTGGTATTTCTACAAACTACTAATTGTAGACGCTACTAAAGATAAAGAACAGAAACAAATCTTTGACAATGTCTCAATTGGTCAAAAGGTTATGTATCCTTACTTTAATGGTAAACAAAGTTTATTTGAAGAAGGTGAAGTAATTGGATTTAATGAAGATTCAATTACTGTTAAACGATTCAATAAGAAACTTCGTTTCCACTGGCGTCAAGTAATATTTACCAAATAGATTACAGAGGTAGGAATTCCTACCTCTGTAATTACTCTTTTTAATTAATATTGTGATAGTTAATAGTTAATAAAAGGAATATAAAAATGATTATTGGTGAAAAACAATATATTACAAACAGTATACGAAAAAAACATTTCCATAGAAGACAAGATGCTAGGAGTTATATTAACGAACAGCTTAGATTAAAAAGTAGATAGCCCTTACGATAAAGAAGCTCAAGATTTTATTATAGCATTTACTAAAGAACCTACGCCTGTAATAAATACTGTAGCAGAACAGATTGAATATGGTAAAAGAATATCTAAAGAAGTTTTTACCAAAACTATTAAGGATATATCTAAATAACTATATACACAGAGCAAATGATTTTTAATATTAATAATGACGAAGATTTAAACTTTGAACACAATAGGGATATTATTTCAATTCGTGAACAAATTTACGAACCTCTTATTTATAAAAAAACATTGGTATTCAAGGTGCAGGTAGTTCAGCACCTTATGCTCCTATTTCGTTCTTTGGATATAACTTTTGCAGATTATAAGATTAAAGAAGAAGCTATTTCTCAAGGTTGGATAACAGACTCTACTAAACTAAAAACCTAGTTACCGAGATTCTGTTAAAGAATTTGGTTTAAGAGTTAATTCGATGCTATTCCCAATTAATGAGCAATTTAAAAGTGATTTAGCTTCTTATAAAGAAAGATTAGAAGATAATAAAACAAAGCCTGCTATCGACTATACTCCAGAGTTTTTTTGACTTAGTTAAGTTATTAAATACTAACAGTGCGATTAACAATGTGTATTGTAAGTCAGAAAGAACAATGCCTGATGGTATTATTGATAACATGGATGACTTAGTGATTACTTGTAATCCTATTATTTATTTTTAGTTACTTCGATCCTCTTAAAATGTCTTATAATCAATTTAGAGATAAGGTATTAGAGAAAGTTAAGGAGTTTAAAAAAATAGTAATCCTAAAGTAGATAAGTCCAAAGTAGATACAAGACTAGCTCGTCCAAATAAGATAGCAAATAGAGATGGTGTATTGGTAGATTATGTTCCAAACAACATTTATATTAAAAAAAGAATGGTGCTTGGGATAAACTTAATATTGCATTCTGTAAATTAGCTGTATATATCTCTAGTACCTATTTAGCATGGTATGGTTTTGGTACAGCTGATTCTGATGTACAAAGGTCTGTAGAAAACAGAATATTTATCAACCAGGTAAAGAAACTAAAAGAACTACTGAAAGTTTATATAGATATTGCAAGATTTAGTGGTGGTTACTTATCTAGTTCTAGTATTACTTATCCTAATCCTTGGTTTAAAGCAGTAGATTATACTAATCGAGATGCAGGTATTCGTATTAGTACAGACAATGAAATTACCAATGCAGATATTGGTGAATATATTTTTTTAATTTATTAAGTCGTAAAATTAGTAATTTAGTATCTTTATCTCCTACTGGAGAAAAATGGTGCAACTTTCTTTCCAGTATTTTTATTGTGGTAACGTATTAAACGAAAACCAAGTAAGATTAATGGATAATAAATTATATACTTACAATTTTACACTATTGTCTAAAGAGTTATATTACTATAGTGGAGATAGTTTAAACGTAGCTAATAGAGACATACAACCAGAATCAATAAGTCCGAATAAATTCAATAATAGGTTCCATGTCGAATATGGTTTTGTAGAAGATATGGGTTATCTGGCGAGTGTTTGGAGTATTAATGAACCAGTTAAAGGTACGTATCTAGAACCATTTTATGAAGAAATTTATGGTTATAAAAAAATGGTTATACTTGGTTTATGCGAGAATTCAATAGTCGCTATTCGGTAGAACAACATAAGTATAAAACACTACTTAATGCAATGTTTGATATTGTTAAAATGTCTGCTCTGAGTAATTTACACTATGGTGTATTAAAAAGGAAGTGCATTAAAACAATTAAAGACTAAACTTAATATTACTCAAGATGATGAATTTAAAACATTCTTTATCTTAACTAAAACTAAAGATAAAAATGGAAATACGCACAATATTCCATTATCAGATTTCTATAGTCTTATAACAGATGATAAATATACTGAACACAAGTATAAAAATAAAGTATCTGATAAAAATGCTTTAATGTTTAGAGGCGAGAATTGGCGTAATAAATTATCTTATGCTGATTACATGACTGAATTAAGGAAGAAAGTAGAAGCCTTACCAGACCATGTAATTGATAGAGAGTATTGAGTTAATTGTTAAATATGTATTTTTTTCTCAGTATTACACAACATATGTACATCTGAAAGTGAATCAACCCTACCAGATAAAAATCATTACCACAGATACAGTTGATGAAGCTTTAGATAAATACTATCGAGCTAACCTATTAGAAAATATTTATACTTGGACAGGTGATATGAATTTATCTTATAAGTATATTTAGAAAAGGACACTAAATTGGAATACAGTATATTTTTTAATTTCACACTTAGTATCCTATTGGTTTTAGTAATAGGAATAGTTTGGACTATTATTTGTAAACTACCATAAAAAGTATTTAAGATGGAATTGATAGCAAAACATCACAATGGTATCGTCATTGGTACTGGCTTTTTGTAGCATTTATCGGTACATGTGTTATCGATCTTCAAAAATTAATATAACTAATAAAGAGATATGGGTTACACCATATCTCTTTATTTTAAATTAACTTTATAAGGAGCACGAAATGATTTGTAAAGAAATTAAACATACAAAAGATTCTACCAATATATTGGTAGACTTACTGAATAGTTCAAAAGTAATTACTAAAAATTAGAGATAACTATTTAAAAAGAATATAGTAGTTATCTAAGGTTAATTGAAGCACCTAATTATCCTGGTGTGTACCATATAGAAATGTATCGTGACTATATTGACGAAACCATTAAAAACTAAACTCTCTAGAATATTCTCTTTTATTAAACCAAGTATTTATAAAAAGATATGTCAATATGGCTAACATTGGTTTAAGTGAATTAACTAAATATTTAACACTCTATGGTAATGAACTGGAACAATTTAGAGAAGAAATATTGTTAAACTTAGGATTTCTGTTAATCTTAGAATTGGATTTTTGATAATCCATTAGCATTACGTGATACGGTTATAGACAACTATTTTGATGAAGTTGCAGAGTTTAAATTAAACTGTTTACTATATTGTCTTTTTAAATAGGTTTGAAGCACCTAAAGATAAGCTGGTTACCTTACTAGATAACCTTACAAATAAAAAAATACATTACCTAAAGAGAATGATGGTAAGTATACTATTAGAGATTTATTTGGATTAGATTTCTTTGATGTAGAGAAATTCACAGGTCGTTATGAGTTAAGATTTCACGTTACCGATATAGTAGATAATAAACTAAGTTGTAAGTTTATTCTATCTAAATATGGTATTCTATTTTCTTCATCTAATGGTGATTTTTTTAACTAAAGAAAAAGCATTTGAAATTGAATTAGATTTAAATGATGATCAATATAGAACACTCGCATTTATTATCGATACTATTAAAGATGATTTGACATTCATTGTATCGTTCCAAGATAAAAAAAGAAGATAATCGAATTATGCCTATTTTAGCAACAATGGTACTTAAACAAATAGGGAGATAAAGAAAAAAAGGTATTACTAATACACTGATTGGTTTTGATACCAACGTACGTGACTTCTTACTGAATAATAACGAACGAGCAATTGTTATTAAATACAGTAAAAAAGAAACACGGCATAGAGATTACTTTTTAATCACTCTGATGGTGTGTTGTATCATTTTATCCCATCTAATCTTATAAAAAGCATACAGTGAGAAAAAGAATACTTTTTTTATGGTCATTTACCTCTTACTGTAGTTGAAATAAAAGGTGAGGATAAAATTGAATTACCGTGTACTGTATACGAATTAGCTCTCGCTGATTAAAAATTATAGTAGTTGAAAAATATTATGGATTAGTGAGTATACACTGGATTAATCCAGTGTATACTTACCTTTATTTTTTTAATTTAAATGGAGTAACGAAATGGAAAAATACTTTCTTAGAAAAATTAAATAACACTAAGTTATTCAAACTTATGTCAATTGAAAAAGTATAGTAGAAGGTAAATTAGTCGAATTTACAGAATCTGATATATCAGACTACAATACTAAAATGCTACATGAATTAAAAAGATTTAGTCGAGTATTTAAATACAAATACCGACCCTAATCAAGATGTTGCATCTGACATCGTTATTTAGGAAAAACCCAGGTTTTAATATCCCTACAGTTAAAAGTAAAATAAATTACTAGGTAAAGAAAACGAATTTACTTATACAGATGATTATCTTGTTGAAGTAGATAATGTATTTGGTGAATTCTCTGGTATTTTTTTATTTTTATTAAAGAATTAGAGAGTCTAAAAATATTTAATTCGTGATTTGCATCGTAATGGGATTTCTGAAAAAGATTAAATCACTCTTAAAAATAGACATGTAATAATATCGTCTTCTCTATTAGCAATATAACTTGCAAAAACATGGAGAGAAATAATTAGATATAACTTAGATAATAATCGACTAAATAATATTGGTCAACTATTGGGTGTGAGTGATCTTAAGTCCAGTAGGATAAATTACTATTTAAAGAAAGATTCTAATTACTATAAACTTAATACCAGTTGTAAACAAGAGAGTTTTATGTGTTTAGGTGATTACATTTTTAAAAAATTAATTCCGATGAGATTTCGTCTTATCTGAATAATGCTTCTAGATTAGGTTTTTAATAAATCAGAGTCAGAGTATTTTTTTATACAATGGAATCTGACTTAAGAGAACTAATGAAGTTTGTAGATAAAGTAGTTATCAATAACATTATACCAATTACATTGTTAGACGACCCAATTGACAGATATAATGGTTCAGTCAAGATAATAACACATCATTCCCATACTGGTAAAACTTTACAAGTAAATACATCAAAAAAACGCTTTCTCTGATAGACGATGTAGTATTTATTAAGAAATCTAATGTCCTTGGATTTACGTATTATAAAACAGGGATAGACTATACTAATAAGATTAGACTTATCCCCGAGATAGCTATTAAATATCTAGCTGGTAATGAAACCACCAATATTAGATTAAATATCCAACCAAATACAATTAAAGACTTTTTTTATGTCTTAAAAACGAAAAGGAAAACAAATGAATGGTTTAATGAATGAAATTTATTTAGAACCATCAGATGTATCTAAATATAAATTAATAGTTAGCTATTATATAGGGACGTCAGATAATATTTTAAAAAGAATTAACTGAACAACCTTATAATCTAAAAAAATAGAACAATCGCCATATACGGAAGATTTAAATAAGGTTAAGTACTCTATCACTATACCTAGTTTAAATGAATTAGTCAAGGGCGATTATTTAATCAGTAATAAATTAGCATTTAATTCTAAGATTGGTAATCTATTATCTAAGATACATTTTAATAATAAATTATCTACTAGCTTGGCAAAAAAAGTTACAAAAAAATAAAGAATGATATTGTCTTAAAAAAGTAATATAGAAGCTATTTATAATCTAGATATACTATTAGATTTAGTTAATGGTGTGCATGTCAGTAATTATAAACCACCACTAATCCATCAATCTACAGTCATGGCTTTTTATCCATCAAGTAGCGTTCTTACAGGAATTTGATACAAGTAATCTTATTGATTTATATAAAGTTTTTACATAGTGTATTTGACCGTAAGAACAAACTACCAATGGTAAGAGTAATGTTGTTCAAATTGCGTTCTCCATTGGTGAAGACTACGGTGAGTTTGATATACATAAAGATGAGTTGGCATCACCAGGTTATTATTGTCAGACAATAATAGATGGCGTATTACCACGATCAATGTACAAATTTAGTAACTCAGTTAATGGTATTGTTGTAATACCTATATTAGAAACTGAATTTAGTAACTTGGTTAAAAAAATATTCTTAAATAAACAAAAAAAGGAAATTATAATGGGTGCAGTTGTAGAAGAAGTATTGCCTCGTTTTTGGTGAAGAAGCCGAACAAAAATCAACAGCAAACTGATGAAAAAGGAATGAACAATGAGTGAGCAAGTGAAACAACGATTTTCAGTATTTAATCAAACACCTAACGATGCTACTAAAGAAGCAATGTTTTTAGGTCAATCTATTAACTTACAACGATACGATAAATCTAAATATCAGGTATACAATGATTTAACAGAAAAACAAAAGTCGTTCTTCTGGCGTCCTGAAGAAATAGATTTGTCCAAAGACCGTATCGATTTTGAAGGCTTGCCAGAACATGAAAAAGCACATTTTCCTACGTAATCTGGATTATCAATCGATCCTCGACTCCATTCAGGGAAGAAGTCCAGCTATTGCATTCCTTCCTTTGATTTCTATTCCTGAATTAGAGAGCTGGACAATCGCCTGGGACTTCTTCGAGTGCCTTGCAGAAGGTACTGAGGTATTGACAACTAACGGTTGGAAAGACCTTAAAGATGTAACGTTAGAAGATAAAGTAGCACAATACGATCTTCACACTGAACGAGTACAGTTTGTACATCCTTTAGCTAAAATTGAGAAGTATAAAGAAGGTACAATGTACCATTATGTTTCCAAGAACCCTAAACAATTTAACCAATTGGTAACCCCAGGGCACCGAATGCCGGTAATTAATCGCGAAAAGAATTACAATACATCTATTAGATGGTTCGAAGAAGCGCGTAATCATGATTACGAAACATATCATCTCGCTCCTGTCGCTGGTTATATTAATAGTGATAAATCTAGTATGTTAAGTGATTTAGAAAAATTAATGATAGCCACTCAAGCCGATGGTACAGTTAGTAACCGATACAATGGTGTTAGAAGTGGAACTGTTCCAGTATGGTTTACTTTTAGCAAAGAACGTAAAATTAATAGACTTTACGAGATTTGTAATAACCTAAAATTTAATATAAGAGAACTTACTCCAGATAAGCATTTTACTGAAAAAGTAAAACTGAAAAGAAGGTTTAAGGTAGATGTTCCTGCTGAATACAATGTAATGGCTTGGAAAACACTAAATTGGGTAGACCTAGAAAAAGTAGACCCATCTTGGGGTGAGTCATTTCTTAGAGAATTAGGATATTGGGATGGTACTTTTAGCTTTAATGATAGCAAAAGAATTAGCATCGTGTATTCTAGTGTTATTAAAGAAAATGTAGACGTAATCCAATCTGTAGCAGCTCTATGTGGATATAGTGCTAGATATCGAGTTCTTAAAGATAATAGAAAGGATACCTACTGTGATATCCATACTGTTAATATACTTAACCGTAAATATAAAGACGGACAAAGTATTGAGAAACGTGCTGTTAAATATAAAGGTATGGTAAGATGTTTGACAGTGCCCAGTGGTGCTTTCTTAATGCGTTATAATGGGGTAGTTTCTATAACAGGTAACTGCATCCATTCTTACTCTTATACGTACATTATGCGTAATGTATTAATTGAACCTAGTGAAGAGTTTGATAGTATTGTAGTAAACGAAGAAATTAAGAAACGAGCAAGTTCTATTACTCAGTACTACGATGATTTGATTGAGTACTCTCAATATTACAATCTCTTTGGAGAAGGTGAATTTGAGATTAAGAAACAAGATAAAGATGGAGTAATGCAACATCATCACCGTATTGAAATTACCAAACGTGAATTGATGAAGAAAATTTATCTTTGCATGTTTGTGGTGAATGTACTTGAAGCCATTCGTTTTTTTGTATCGTTTGCCTGTAGCTTTAGTTTTGCCGAACGTAAACTCATGGAGGGTAATGCTAAAATCATTAAATTGATTTCCCGTAAACTTCATTGCGGCTTCTACCAGTGATGGTAGTCGAATAACTCTGTTAAACGGGGAAACTCTAATTATAGACAATCCCGTAGTAAAGACGTTTAAATTATACTATTTAAACTGACCAACTCTAACGACTATCGAAATCCTAATTAACTATTAGAGAGAGTAGAGTAGTGGACAATTGTTTAGTCCGCCAAACGCAGAGGGTCTATTTTAACAATAGATCATGATATAGTCTGACCCCAATAGTGATATTGGGCGGGTGTCTTGAGCACACCGGCTACGATTAACGACCGTAGTGGACAGCTTCGGATGAAGCACTTCACCTAACTACTACTCAACACATCATCAATACATTGGCATCTGGTGCTGAAGGCAAAGAGTGGAAAGAAATCGCTGAAGAAACCAAAGAAGAATGTATTAACATCTTTAAAGAAGCAGCTCAACAAGAAAAAGATTGGGCTAAGTATCTATTTAAAGATGGTAGCATGATTGGTTTGAATGAAGCAATTCTTTGTCAATATGTTGAGTACATTACTAATCACCGAATGAGAGCAGTAGGATTAGACCCCATTTTCCCAAATGTAAAACATAATCCTATTCCTTGGATTAACGCTTGGTTGACTTCTGATAATGTTCAAGTAGCTCCACAAGAAGTAGAAATTTCTTCTTATCTTGTTAGCCAAGTGGACACTGAAATCAAAGATGGTGATTTAGATATGGAACTTTAATGTAAGGTAATTAAGATAGAGGGGTAATTCCCTCTATCTTAATTTTTATTAAACATATATTATCTAAATGAGTAGTGAAAGAAGACTACTTTAAATAAACTTCTTATTTTATATTTAACCGAAAAGAAAATTAAAATGGCTAAAAACTACTAAAGAGTTAGGTTATAAACGTATCGCTATTGTGTTGTCAGAAATCACAAGAAGAAAAAGCTATAGCATCAACGCTATATGATAATTATATCCATAAAGATGAATTACCAAATCTTGTGAAAAGGTATTAATGGCGCACCGTTATTAAGTACCATTACTAAACTAACGATAGATTGGATTAATTATTTAGAGCAAGTAAAAAGAAACGGAAAAATAAAGATTGGGTAAAAAAATGTAGATAAACTTTTTTTAAAAAGCAGAGTATCACATACATCCCTTTATTCTTCTGGTATATCCAAAAACCCAAATAGAATTCACCCTCAACATTACGATGACGTAGTTGCTTTTAAGGATTTCTTACGTAGCTTTTTACGAAATTGAAACAAAAGAGAAATTCATTGTATTCTTAGACAATGTTTTTCATAGAAACTTATAATTATACAATGAAGTCACTTCATTCTAGTAAAAGGTATTGGTGACAGACAACATCTTAAAAATATCCCAGTTGAAGATGTAGATGGTTTTTAACCATTTCTTCTATAATGAAGATGTAGATACATTGAATAAAAGAAGTACCAGTGTATTACTATACTGAACAACTAGGAGATATTGGTGTATTTACTTATTTACCTGAACAAGAGTTAAGTAAACATAAGATTGGGGTATCTAATGGTTTTGTTTCAATGACTGTGGTTCGAGATGATGTGTATATAGGTGCTAAATTTAAACCAGACACTGAGAGTTTAGCATATCTGATTTTCAAGAATCATTACAATGAACTTGAAAAAGCTTGGTAAGGTTAAAATGTACTCTAGAAAGAATACTACAACAATTACCCATAAAGACAGTGTTGTGGTACTCACTCCAATTTTTGAAACCGAAGAAGATAAAAAGGTTTTGAAAATGTTAGTATTTAAATTGGTAGTTTAACATCTTATTTTTAATCTAATATACTAGGGTAGTTAATTTTACCCTAGTATTTTTATAAAGGAAGTATCGTGTCTAAATCTAAGAAATTCTATGCTTATACGCCTAAAGCTAAATTCTACCCCATCAGTGAAGACCAAGATGATGGATATCTGTATTTAAAAACCTATTTATCTTAAATCTAGGAGAACTAGAAGAAAAAAAGTGTTCTAACGAGAAATAAGGTGAAGAGAGATATTGAAAAACTTAAAGAATTACTCAATAAAAATTAAAACATAAAAGCGACTACTCTATACTCCTGTTGACGCAGGAGTATAGAGTAAATCATGTCGCGGAAAGGAGGTGTTATAAATGGATATGTATTTAATCCAGGTTCTGCAGAACAAAGTTCTCTGTGGCATCGAACTTACAGATAGTGAAGAACGCTATCTTGAAAAATACGAACAGTCGAAAAACGACGTGTTCGATAATTGGTTAGCAAATAACCGCTAACCTCACCAAAAAGAAAGACAGTGTTGGAAGCATTGTCTTTCTTTTTTCCCCTTTCATATAAGGGATAGAGAATATTTTATATAAAGGAAATTGAAATGAGTAATTATGTTTGGAAACAAGTAGAGAGTATCCGTCAGGATATGGTGTCTGTATTAAGAGACTCCGGCTTCGAAGTGATGCTGATGCCCAGCAAACTCACTATCAACCGTGGTAATGAGAAAGTAGTAGAAGTCAATACGAAGAGTACAGCACCGAAAGAGTTGGTGGATGTAGCTAGTGATAGCCTGTATTATCACCAAAATATCGCCATGAGATTGGTGATTTATACATGGTCATTAAAAAACCTATACCTAAATCAAAAACTGCTAAACGCAGATTGGTTATTGGTAGAAACTGGGTTAAGAAAATGATTAGTAAGTTTTTCAGACTTACTGGATAAAAAAAGAATCTAATTAAACTTTTTTTATAAAAAGGAAATCAAAATGAACAAAAGTAAATAGTTTAGCAGTATATGTAACCTTAAAATAATAAACACAACGAAAGTGTTCGTGAGTTAAGTATATTTTTAGGTTCCATTACATTACGTAAAGATACACTGGTTAAACATACCGCGTATTCTCTTTCATTTGGTTCAGATGACATCTACCATAATGAACTAGCACCAGTTTGTAAGAAACTGATAGAACACTGTATGTGGCATTATTCAGAAAACGAAGTGTATAAACAAAATCTGTTTTCAAATAAGATTACAGATTTACCATACATTATCATCAATTCATTGATTGGTAAGTGCGATATGTACCGTTTCATTAAATCTCTATATGGTGTAGAAGATAATGAAATGGACGATTTTGTACGTGCTGTAGTATTTAACTACACAAGTACTACACTTAAGCGCGAAACTTTAAATAATGCCACTATAGATAAACGCAAGAAAGATTTCTTAATCGCAGATGGTTTTAACATTGTTGAACCTCTTTTGTTTAACGACCCCATGATAACCAGTTCATGGAAGTTAAAAAGAAATCTGGATGGTATTCCTGTAGTAGTAAATCCAAACCTTAATCAACCATTGTCTCAATTAGAAGAAGACATCGCTAAGTCTACAGCTTATCAGATTAAACATATTTCATGGACAATGGTGAACTACGTGCAACTATTGAACAAACAGGGCAAGGTTTCTTTAACGATATTGAACGTGGTGTGATTAACTCTCTTATTAACCACCGTAATTACGGTAATTTTGATGATGTAATTTTAACACCAGTATACATTCACTCAGCAGGTGATAAAGACCCTAAAGGTGAAGATGTAGTTAAGATTATTTGTTTTAAAATGGTTAAAAAATCAGATATTTTATAAAGGAAATCAAAATTGAACGTATTGAACAAAAAAAGCATTTGAATTGGCTTCAGCTATTGCTGAATTGAGAGAGAATAGTGGTTACCATGATTACACAAGTACCATGACATCTATTTATACTCCACCTGAAAAACTAGCTAAACCAGTTTCTAAATTAGGTAAACTTTCTCAACAATGACTTAGTCGCTTAGGTGAGATGAAGAAATCTAAAGACTTAGATGTAGATAAGTTGAAACGATACTTCTACGGTACTTCAGTCTATGTACTTGCAACAGATATTGCAAATATCATGTTTAAAGAAGACGAAGATACTACCATGATAGCTGACTTCATTAAGTTTATCTATAACTTAGATACAGATGATAAATTTAATAGATTCATGACATATTTCTATCGATACTATGCTCGTGTGAATACCTCTAACACCTATAGAAATCGTAGAGATAGTGCCAAAATACGTTCTGAAATTTCTGATATTATGTTTACAGGTAAAAGTGACCGTGAGGCACTTGAAAATATCTATAAACATTGTATCACTAGAACAGACGGTGATACATTGATTAGTAGTGTTTCTGATAGCAATATGTGTAAACCTAAGAAAGCAAATATACCTGTAATCACTAAACCAGATATCATTAATTTTAATGTAGATAAAGTTAAACTAAGTGAAATCAAAGAAATGGTTATCGGTACAGTAGATTACTTCTTAGAAGAAATCATCGCAGGTAAACCTACTTTGAGAGCATGTGGTATAGAATTAGCTGGTGCATATGGTGTACATGGTAAAGGTAAACTAGAAAGTTACAGAGACAGAAAAATAAAAAGCAATATGTATTATATCCTATTTTCATTGATGATGATACGCTAGCTCACCCTTATGTATCTTTAGAAATCTTTAAAGAGCTTAAGACGAAAGTAGTATTCATCTTAGAAATCGTTTAAGAAAGGACAGTAAAATGAAACCAAAGAAAATCAGTAAAAAGCCAGGAACCTTTATGGTAGGGTTTTAAAAAAATAATGGTTTAAAGAGCAACTTTAAAAGTAATTTTAAAGAAGCTCCGCAGCCTAAAATTACTAGGTCAGATGTTGAAGACCTGTGCGATGCAATTCTCCCAGAGCTTGAGAGAAGAGCACGTAAACTCTATAATAAAGAGTTGGTTAAAAATATCCGCCGTGTGTAATATAAAAGTATAAAATATAAAACGACAATCCTCTACTCCTGCACTAACAGGAGTAGAGGATTAACCATGTCGTAGAAAGGAGGTGATTCATGTGGAATCTAGCTATCAGATTCAAGTACTCCAAATCAAGAAGATGATGGGTACTATAACTAAAGAAGAAAATGAGTGGTTAGAATCAGCTTTAGCTGCACAAAACCAAACATTAGATTCTTGGTTACAGAACAACAATTATCGCTACTAAGAAGACAACATCTTCATTTTCGTCCCTTCATATAAAGAAAGGACTAAGGAATTATCCTTAGTCCTTTCTTTTTTAGTTAGATTTTACAAGCACCACCTGCACAACCATCATCTAAGCTATCCTGAGTGTCATCAGAGCCATCATTAGTGTGGTGGTAATACAAAGTCTTAACACCATACTTATACGCAAGCAATAGCTCTTTTAACATCTCTTTCATCGGTACTTTACCATTTGGATAATTAGCTGGATTATAGCGTGTATTAGTAGAAATAGATTGGTCTACAAACTTTGCATAATAGCTACCAATTTCAACATACCAATATTATTACTATCGTACCACAAATATTCGTAATCATAAGCTAATTTATCATATTCAGGTACGACTTGTTTCAAAATACCATCTTTAGAAGCCTTAACAGTAATAGGACCACGAGGTAAGTCAATACCATTAGTCGCATTACTTACTTGACTACTGCTCTCTGAAGGCATTAAACTAGTCAGTGTAGCATTACGTAAACCATGTTCTACAATATCTTTACGAAGGCTTTCCCAATCTAATCTATAGTCAAATGAAGCAAATTCATCAATAGATTTCTTATAGGTATCAATTGGTAAAATACCTTTAGAGTACTTAGTATTTTCAAATGCTCCACATTTACCTTTTTCTTTAGCTAATTGTACAGATGATTTTAAAGCATAGTATTGAATAGCTTCAAATAACTCATGAGTTAACTTATGGCCACTAGCATTACTATAACGAGCACCATTTTTAGCTAAGTAATAAGCATAGTTAATTACACCAATACCTAATGGACGATATTTCTCTACAGAATTACGAGTCGCTTTAACAGGATAGTTTTGATAATCTAATATAGAATCAAGAGCACGTACAATTAAATCCATCGATTCTTCAATATCGTCTAAGTTATCTTTATCTACAAAACCTAGATTTAAAGCACCTAAAGTACATAAAGCAATTTCGCCTTCTTCATCTAGAATATTATTTAAAGGTTTAGTAGGTAGCGTAATTTCCATGCAATTCCCAGTCATGATACCATTAAATATAACAGAGTTATTCTTAGGTTCAAATACACAGAATGTATCGTGTTTACCTTCTAGCTTAGTAATAGATTTTTACAATAGAAGAATCAACATTATAAATAAACTTAGGTGTACGTGTTGGAACCTGTGGTAAACTCCATGTAGCTAATTTAACACCTTCTGTTAATTCCTTAGTAGGTATACGTGTATTATCTTCCAAAATCCATTTATGTTCACTGGTACAATCTAAATAACGTCCATCTGTTAATTCTACACGATACAAATCTTGGTTTGTATTAGTCTGAACAAATTCAATACCTTCAGACCATTCAAAACCATTCCAGATAGTGAATTTCTCACCTACATGCTCACCAATCTTAACCATACCTTTATCAGTCATTACTACAGTATCGCCTGATACACACAGGTTGCTGGTATAGATTGTAGCTTCTTTTTCAATAAATGAAGAATGTGTGTTAGAGTGGTCTACGTTCATGATGTAAATACGGCCAGTATTAGCACGTTCTGACATCAATAGTGTAAACAATTCAGTAGCTTTAATAGTCTTCTTAGGAATAAGAGGATTACTTTCAGCTTCTAAATACAATTTCTCAAATAGCTCTTGATCGTTAAAGTAAGCATCGTATAAACCTTCTACTGAATGAGGAGACAATAATGTAATGTCTTTATCCTCAATCAAACGTTGATACATTAGTTTATTAATCTGCACACCATAATCCAATTGACGAATACGGTTGTCTTCTACACCACGGTTATTCTTTAATACTAACAGTGACTCTACTTCCAAATGCCAAATAGGATAAAATAAAGTTGCTGCACCACCACGAATCCCCAAATACCTTCAATACGAATCGTTAATCCGTATTCTGTCTATTATAGACAGCTCTATGTCACCATAGACGTTGAGACTATATCTTCTTCTCCAGCATTACCTGGTAAGATTCCTAATATAAGGAAACCACATAGAGGATTACATTAACCCACTGTGGTAGTCACTCTATTTCCCCAAACTCCGTTACAGAGACCTCACTTGAGTGGTACGTCTTTCGACTAGTCGTTGAACGTTCCTGTTTATATAAACAGGCTTCGCTGCTGATTATCTATAGTTTATAGACTTCCCAGCAATTAAGAGCGATGTTTTTAACTCTGTATTTCTACAGAGCTGGGCAGGATTGTTTACCCTGGGAACATGATTTTACGGCTGCTTGGAACATTTTCCAGAAAGGAATAACACCAGTGTGAATAGCTTCACCTTTACGAATTTCACTACCTAATGCACGAATACGACCACCATTGATACCAATACCTGCTCGTTGAGAGATATATTTAACAATAGCAGAAGTAGCTGCATTAATGCTATCTAAGCTATCATCACATGGAACGACGGTACAGCTTGAGAATTGCTTGGTAGGAGTACGTACACCTGCCATGATAGGAGTAGGTAATGAAATCTTAAACAATGACAATGCATTATAAAATTTCTTAATATAGTCTATTCGAGTTTCTTTAGGATAATCTGCAAACAAATAAGTAGGAATTAGAATAAAAGCAACTTGTGGAGATTCGTATACTCGTTTAGTCACTCGGTTTTGTACCAAGTATTTACTTTCCATTTGCTTAATACCAGCATAAGCAAAATTCATATCACGATTGTGGTCTACAAAAGATTCAATTAAATCGATTTCTTCTTCAGTGTATTTTTCTAGGATTTCTTTATCGTAAATACCTTTTTCAATCATTGAATGAATGTGTGTATAAAGTCTAGGAGGTGTATATTCACCATAAGCAATCTTACGAATATTAAACACAGCTAAGCGAGCAGCCATGTATTGATAATCAGGATTTTCTAAACTAATTAAGTCTGCCGCTGATTTAATTAAAGTAGCGTGGATATCTTCAGTACGAATACCATTGTATAATTGAATTTGAGCTTTCAATTCTACTTCAGAAGGCGATACATCTAACTCTTCAGCAGCCCATGTCACTACTCGGTGAATTTTCTCAACATCTAAATTCTCTAGACGTCCGTCTCGTTTAGTAACTTTAATCATTTCTGATGTCATTTTTCTAATTCCTTTTTAATTTAAATTAAGTAATTTGGTAAAAGTATCAACCATTGCAACTTTTATTTTAGCAATGTTTTTCTTCACACAGCATAGATATAAATGGTCATTAGCGTAATTACGACGTGTTACGAACTTCAACCATCCAAATGAATCATTTTTCAGATAGATAATTACGTAGATAACTAAGTGAAACTTTTCTACCATCTAAGTGGTAATAAACATCGTTATTGAATACATAAAAATTTAATGAAGTAGTTAAACTTCAACATTGTTCTATATACTTCACTTACTACTTCTTCATCTATACCCATAGGTGGATTAATGTTATAAGGATCGATATAAAGTAATAAAGAAATAGTATCTTCATTAGAGATTTTTTTAAATCATCCCTTATACTAATAAAGGCAATCTTTAATTATCCTTAGTTGTTCTTTATTTGAAGCATTTTTTTAATTCTTTTTCCCCAGTCTTCTTTCATTTGTTCTAGCATGATGAACTCCTGTTAATTGCTACGTAATTGTAGGGTCAGTTGAAATAAATTAGTTCATACTTTTTGTCTACCAAATATATAAATTTTAACTCTTTACAATAGTGGTGTTACATTTTATTTTTATAAAAAAATATACTATTATAGTGAAAGATTAATCTCAATCTTTCTTTTATCTATTATTAACTTACGGCGTATAACGCCTAAGTCGCCTTTCAGGTAACTTTTATATAAAGGAAACTAAAAATGAATAAATTTGAATTAAGTACTCGCCGTTCTTTGGCAATTGTATCTTATATTGCAGCCTCCATGGGCTACTCTAAAGAAGAAATCAAATTCATCACCGCAGGTATGTTGAAACAAAACGGTGAAGTTAATGAATTCCACAAAATCTTGACAGAACCGCTTGACAAGATTGTGCGTGTAGAACATAAAGGTGAAGTAAAAGATTTGGTTGAGCCATTTAACTTGGTTGAACGAATCCAAATGGTGATTGAGTTGATTCTGAATAAGTCAACTGTAACAGAACCAGTTAACTTAAAACCAACTGCGTCTATATACCAATACTCACCATTTAAATTCAGTAACTTTATCAGAAATCCTAAGGAAGAACCTGGGCTGACAGCTCGTGAAGAATATCTCGCCGATGAAGCAATACGTAAAGCCACAGAGGAAACAGTACGTGAACTTAAGGATAAAGAAGTAGAAATCCCTAATTTCAAACCTACACCAGATGCGACTAATAGCGAAACCGATGAGCTTGATGAAATTATCGCTAGACTTAAGAGCACACGTGATAGACTCAAACTGGGTGAAACTAAACAGGATAGTAAAGTTGATTGGAGTGCTATTAAAGAAACACCAGAACCTTACGAACCAGTGAAGTTTACTGAAGAGCAACGCCAGCGTCAACGTGAGATTTTGGGTAATCCATCTGGTACTACATCTCGCTATGATCAAATTGGCAATGATAAAGTGAAAAAACTAAATGAATATGTAATTCGTTCTAATACCGGCAATGAATATGTTCCATATAGTTTTCTTTCACCTTTAGATGATAAGCCATTATTCGATCAGATGTTACACGATCGAACTGAAACAGAAGCTATGATTTCTCGTAGTATTGAAATCTATCCGTCTATGGACTTATGTAAGGATACTTTATTTAAGGTAAATAAACCTGAAGAAATGTTCTCATTTGTTCGTGTAGATGGTGATCGTCTGTATCGCATTAACGATAGTTCTGTACAACCATGGAATAGAAGTAAACCATTGGGTACTATTCGATTGATTAGTGAAGATTTTGGTTTGTTCACTTCCGTTAAATTAACTGTTGAAGTTAATGAATCTGTTATTGAAGAGATTGTCGATAGAAATTACGTTGACGTCATTTCAATACTTAAAGACATTAACAAGAAACATGGCACATCTATTACACCAGATGATATCAATGCTGACTTACCAGCTGAAAACCTCGGTCAGTACTTATTGAGAAATACATTTGGTCGTTTAGTAGATGAAGTTAGAAAATACCGTGCTCACCTTATTAAGACATTAGTATGAGATTCAGCTATTGTTGTTATCAATGATATGGAACTCACCAATTGGCTTAAGGTAAAAATCCTACTAACAGTTAACCATTAACTAAATGAAAGGGAAGACGATATGGTAAATAGTGATTTGGTGTCTATGGATGTATTGGGAAATATCTGTATTACTTCTAAATACAGTTTAATAGATTTCCTAGATGAATATCAGTTTATAGATTTACATAACTACATTTATATTGAATATGATTCGTATTTTGATTTTGTAGATGTATTAATAGCTGGTATTGAGAAGGCAACAAAAAAAGCTTACCAAGAATAAGAAGAACATAAGAATACGCTACTCTCTACTCCTATCATGGAGTAGAGAGTAGTATATTTTCTATATAACCTTATTTTTATATTGATAATAACCAACCATTACACACCTAAGTATTCAAATTGATTAAATAATCCTCTCCATTTTTTTATATTCATCAGTTTTAACAAAATCTTCATAATACATTACGCTATAACCATTATCTAGATTATATCTTTCTCTACATCTTAATTTATCTCTAATCTTATTTATATTCGTATTAGAAAATCGATTATCAGTCTCTATTTTTAAAAATCCTCATTAGGTAACTTAACAATAGGTACACACCCTTCTTTCAAGAATACGTAGATTCTTCCTTTATTGTAGCTACTCGTAGCTAATTCAAATATCGGGTCTAACTTAACAGGCAAGCCCCAGTTATTAGGATCATCCATCTTCTTAATCCTATGCAAATTCCGCATAATAGGATGACCAGTATGTTCAAATGCTTTCTTAACTGTAGCAGGATTAAACCCGTTAGCCCTACAATACTCGTTAATACTAGGATAAATAATCTCTTCAAATGAGTCTCTTTTATAATCGATAGCGACAATATTCTGCTGTATACCACCACCTTCACGTGGAATATATCTTATATTCTCAAACTCACCATCAGTTACAAAAATAATCTGCGTATTATCGCTCCATAGAGTCCACTTATAATTAGGATTCTCTAACCTCTGCATTACACCGTCTTCCTGCATTCCTAAAGCCCTAGAAGCAACAGCCATACTTGGATAATATTTTATCTCTCCATTATCATGAAACTTAACTTTAACAGGCTTAACGGTAGAAACCAATCCAGTATCCATAGCGTGTTGTACATTATCGCTATGTGTAACCACTTCTAGATTATCTAAACTATTATTAGTCTTTACACCATCAATGTGATTAGTAGTATAAATCTTACCATCAGTATTGTTGATATCCTTAAAATTAGTAGTAATTAATTTATAATCATCTGGTTTAAAAGCCATTAATACTAAGTGATGTACTTTCTTAGTCTTTCTTTCTCTATCGTCAGTATAAACTGAAATGACATTATAACCGTCACGATTTGTAGTAGGCCTAATTATTTTTTTATATGGTTTACTGTATACATCCCCTTTATCATTTACCATGTAGTCAGAAAAACCAGGAACAGTCTTAAATCCCTTTAAATCAACAGTAGGAAAGTATTCTTTCATTAGAGAAGATCGAGTAAACCACTTAGTTTTACCATTGTTATATAGGCAGATATTTTCACCATTAATCACTCTATCAGCAGGGTCGTTAATAATAGTACCATCTTCGTAAATAAAATAGTTTTCAAAGCCTTTAATTTTCTTGTATTTAAGATCACCAAAGAATAACATTGTGGTATTCCTTTCAAATGGAAGTTAATAAATAAACGAATAAAAAAATGAATATAAATAAACTAAGTATAAGTATAAAAAGTATAAAACATAATAATAACTACCCTTGCCCCCACTAAGGAGAGCAAGGGTAATCATTTACTATGTTCTACTTACTAATATATTGGTAATTAGAATATTTTAACTGTCTCATTGATGACGTTATTTATATTGCGCACGACTCAAATTTTTTACAGTATCCACATAACTTGTACGGGCGTTAGCTACCATTGCATCAATACCTTGAATAGCAGCTTTTTGGTGGAATTCATTCGCACCAATCAAGTTGATATTGTCTAGATATTTCTGTGCGAAGTAGTCTACACCAGGGCCATATTGGAAGATACCAGTGAAACCAATAGTCAATTCACGAACTTCAGATGGGTTATCTTTGTCGTGTTTAGCTTCGTTATCACCAGAGTCTTTAGGCCACATGTTGATACCAATCCAAGATTGAACAACATGGCGGTGGTTAGTATCAGGTTCAATGAACAACATAGACATGGCATACATGTCTGGCATTGAATCGTATTTTTCAGCTTCAGCACCAGCTACAGTAGAAATAGAAGCATATTTAGTTTCTGGGTTCATCATCAACATGTTAATCCAGAATTTAAAGAAACGACCGATAGCCAAACCTGGACGTTCCCATACAGACAGAGAAACGCTAGATTGTTCTTCAGTTACGTTAGTGAATACTTCGTATTTTTGGCCACTACCGCCGAACGATTGAGAAGATTCCACGTTAACAGTCAGTTTGTGTTGCAAACCAGTCCAACGGTGACGTACAGTTTCTACTAAAGAACGCAGTGCACCAATGTGGTCTTCTTTATTAGGGAGTAGTTTAAAACCAATAGGTGGTTCTAACAAGAACGTCAAGAGTGGACGTGAAGTATATTGGTGGTTATTGACCCAAGAATGCCATTGTTTAGCATAACCAAAGTTACCACCTTCAATCAGGTGAGATACATTGGTTTGGATACCATCGGCAAATCCACCATTGCCTTTCGCCATAAAGACGGGTTGTACGCGAGCCATTATTGTAATCCTTTTGTACATTAATTAAAAAATCAATAAGTAGGGTAACGTATATTAAGTTACCCTACTATCATCCTTACGCTACAATAGCAGGTGAGTTCTCAGGTTTATCAGAACGACGCATGTTAGTAGTATTGAATACTTGAACAGTACGTTGACCATCTGCGTATACGATACCTTCAGTATGCCACATATAGCCTTTTTCTTTATCAAGTTTAGTTACTTCAATACTCCATTCTACTTCGACTTTACCACCGAACTTGTAGTCTTTAATTTGGTCGTAATACCAATCAGTAGCTTCTTGCAAGAAGCGATCTTCCGGCCAGTCTTTACCAGTAAATGCACGGTGACCTTCGTAACCAATTTTGTTCAGTTCTACGTGAACCAACATTGGACGCAGAGTAGTTAAAGTAGAGCTGTCATTGTCGTATACAGTACGGAATGCTGGGAAGAAGTCTACTTTACGGTCAGAACGTTCAGACCACATACCACCTGAAGCCCAAGTTTCATTACGGACTTGGTAAGGTGCCCAAGAGTTAGTAACGTCAACCAGGTATTTGAAGAAGTTATTGGTACCTTCAGTGTAGTCGTAAGTGCTATTAGCACGACCAATACTAGCACCCCAGTATTTGCTAACAATACGGCACAATTCGTAAGACTTAGGAACGCGTTTCTTATAAGAAGAAACAGTTTTATCAATTCGACCAGAACCCGCTACGATTACAGCACGATAAGCACCAGTACCGTAGATAGAAGAGTCGGCAAACAAACGTACAGCAGAACGAATAGCTGCTACACGAGTATTTTCTTCAGCGATGCTGATAGGTTGTTCTTCACCAGCTACGTGGGTGCTAACGCATACCCAGCGGTCTTTACGGGTAGCAATGTATTTACCCATTTTCAACTTAGTTTCCAGAGGGAAACCAGTATCCCAGAAGGTAGAGTCATTGTAAGATACATTGTCCATGTATTTACCATTAGGGTCAGCTACTTCTTCTAACCAAGCTTCTACAGCTTTAGCAAAGTCAGCATCATTCATGTCGCCATCAGTACCACCTTTAGCCCACATCACGCTGTTGCTACCTAGAATAACACCATTGGTACCTAACTCACCTTGACGGTAAGTTTGATAAGGATCGCCATCACTGTGGCGGCCACCGAACAGGTTAAACAAATATTTTTTAGCACTTACATCAGTACTGGTTACACCTGAGAAATCACCACGTTGTTCAGCAGAAATCTCTTTAGTAGTAAAGAGTTCCAAAACAGCATCGATGTTATTTTGGTAAACATACAGGCGAGTGAATGGGCCGAATGTAGGAGGTAACAGTGGGTTAGCAGGAGTTAAGTCATTATACAATTCGATGAAGGTTTCACCTAAGTGATAATGCAAGCCTGATTTAGAAACAGCTTCTGGTTTCAGAGAGAAATCAATCTCACGAGCGCCAGCTACAGTAGTCGCTACAACAGGATTAGAAGTAGGAGTTTCTTTAGTAACCAATTGCATACGGAAAGGATAGCTTCCAGTGTCAGAGAATGCAATGTGGTTAATAGGAGAACCGTCTTTGCTAGTAGGACTCCAAATAGAGATACCGGACAGATTACCATGTGCACCTGGTGAGTTAGTTACAAAGTCAAATAACGGAACACGTTTTGAAGTTGCACCTTGACCATCGGTTAAGTCACCAACAGATTCTGAACCAATACCAAATTCAAAGTTTTTGTAAGTATTAGTACCAGCAGTTACTTCAGTAGTAGGGATTTCATCTGTTACGAAACGATAAAGTACACCAGGGATTTGTTTACCTGTAGTAGTAAAACCACCACGGCTGTCTTTAACGAAGTTACCTTCACGGTCACGTTGGTATTCATCAACAGTAGTTTCTACGTATTCTAAAGAAACACGTACAGAGGCGAGTTTTTCAGCACCTTTTGGCACAATACGTTTAGCAAGAATAGTACCACCATCTTCAAGCACGCCTTTAATAAAAGGGGATACGTGGTTAAAGTAAGGACTATTTTCACGAAGCGTTTCAGTACCGTAAATTTTAGCAAATGCAGCACCATCTACCATGACTTCATCTAGAGTACCTTTTTGACCATAGAACAGGAAGAAAGGCAAATGCATTGGGCGAGGCAATGATTTTAATGTTTGCACTTTTCCTGATTTATCGTCAGTACCAAGATGGAAGCTATAAGGGGTAGCATTGGATACGTAAATATCAACTTTACTCATTTCAGAGTCTCCATATTTTGGTTTATAATTTAGTGTAAAAGTCGTTTTACCATTTTAAACTGAATAGTAAAGAGTGTGTACACAATCCTTTTAAATGGTATTTGAAATCAAACGAGCAGTTCGACATTCATAATAATCAAAATGAAATACTGATATATATAAACAGTATTAAATTTATTTATAATTAAATTGCAATAAATAAAAAGTAGAAAGTATGAATATAGCCTATTTAAAACAATAGGTATTTTAGCTAAAATAAACATTATTTTTAATTTTAAAGGATACTGAAAATGATTTATCAATCTCCTTACGAAACCACCATTGGTAAAGTATTAAATATTAAAGGTGTGGAAGAAAAGATTCGTACTGCATTGGCACAGAACTACCCTTGGATTAAAGTAGATGAAAATAACCGTACTATTTTAATTTACCCAAATGACACCATCCCTAAATTTGACCATCCTGTAGTGGTTGACTTAGGTCGTAATTTAAAATATGTTGCAACAGATTTAACAGCATTTGTACGTGAGATGCAACCAGGTGAATATACAGTAGGTAATCGCAGTCTCTATACCTTGCAAACACTGCGTAGTGGTTTGACTTCAGACTTAGTAGAGAATGGCCCACGCGCGATTAAATCATTGTCTCAAAATGCAATGAAGACTTATTCTGATTTGATTACCAATGCTATCTCTATGGCATTTCACTGTGGCCCAGATGATATCGTTACATTGCGTGTATTAGGCGCATGGTTATATTACTCTATGCTTAGCGAACAAGAAGTAATTGGTGACTTAGAATTACAAGCTGTTATTGCTAAATTGTCTCGTGATATTAATATTCCAGCTACTTATATTTCACGTTATGTAAATGGTTTGGTTTATAAGTCTGTAGATGATTTTATTAAAGATGTACATGAGAAGATTGATAACCCTACATTAAAAGGTTTGAATATCGGTATGTTCTATACCACAATTGCTAAGAACTTAAACAGTGCAGTTTGGGTGGGTCTAGATAAGATGGAATTACTGTCTATCTCCATGGAACATATTCCTACTTTTATTGCTGTATTAGCAATGTGTTTAACAGAACAACCATTTAAGAATGCTGGTTTAACTAAAATTGCATTAAGAAACTTCTCAAGAGATAAACAACAATTCGTCCTAGGTGTCAATGGTATTGTAACTGGACGATAAGACACTGAAAGGATAAAAGAAGATGAAGGTACCTTATCTTATCGGTCATTTTATCTATAACCTTTGGGGTGCGCCTCACCAGGATAATCAGTCTATTATTAGACCAGCTAGGATTACTCCATTTGGTGGAGCGCGTAATCACGTCCATATTTTCTCGGAAGACTATAACTTACCTACTAAACACGATAGATATCATGCTTATGTGTTAGGACAGGTATTTGAACCTATTGTTAATTTGCCGTTTATTGAATACCCAGAACGTTCAGAATGGGTGAACATGGCAGAATACTGTAAAGAAACTAATGTGTTATTTCAGTTCTATACTGTAAAAGGCATTATGATTCCTTTAACACATATTTACTTTACCACTACTGTAGAGAAGAATATTGTTATTGTTATCCGAGAAGAAACAAAAATCCCTTGGGATATGGATAGTCAAGACATCACATTTCGAACTTATAGAAATGCATTATACACAACACCTGGCCCAAATCAACCAGCTGAAAAAACAGATATCTTATATCTTAAATTAATCAGGATGTCTCAACGTACTATTATTAGCGATTTCTATCGTCAGTACGAGAGAAAACCAGGTAAGATTTTTACGTATATCAATGGTTATATTGTAGATAACCCTATCTCTTATCCTATCTTGGAAGGCGATGTGGTAGAGCTTATTTACGATTCGACAATTTATAAAACAGTAGAGATTAACATAAATCAAACACCTACGTTTAAATCTATATTAGATGGTATTCGTAAGTATTTGTTTACCCATGATAAATCTTATCGTCTTAATACATTTGAATATTTCGACGATTGTGACTTCTATTTGTCATTCTACCACAAAAACTCACCTAAGATGTTTAAAGGTGTTCTGTTACATCGTAATAATATTTCTAATGTACGACAAGTAACGAACTGTGACTTTTCAATTAGCACTAACTTGGTTAAGGAATTAATCCATGACCATGAGTTTATTGACCAAGCACAAGGTAGAATTGTATTTCAAGTACATTACCGTAAACAATATCGTAATATTAGATTTCCTTATAATGCACATCGACTACATGAGTTAAATAAATTACCTTATCGTAATCGTACAGCAGCCTTACTAGGTGTAAATTCAAATATCCAAGAATGGCGTGCTGATGTATTAGAGAATTCTGATTTAATGAAGTTAGTCTCTTTGGATAAACCTATTTGCGATCTTGAGCGTATTCAAAATGCTTATGGTTATAATGCTGTTACTTGGTATACTGCAAAATCTGTACATCCTTATAAAGACTTGTTGATGATGGTTTAGGTGGTAAAGTAGTTAATGTGCCTTATACCTTTAGGCACAAATCTACTATTTTCGAATACGATGAAAATGGTAAACTATTGAAATGGTCTCGACTAGGTAATTATAATCAATATCCAGTTGAAGATTCACGTACACGATATGTTGAATTTATTGGTGGTGTAGGTACACGACAACCATACCATTACTTTGGTGAAGGTAAGAATAAGTTTACTATTGGTAGTAAAGATTCAGAATATCGATTCTACGGATGTAAGAAAGAGTTACTAAACGAAAACCAAAATGACTATACTGTTTGGGAAGACATTACTGATAAAGTAATGTTAAATAAATCATACGACGAACAAACAGATGAAACTAAGATTTGGTTAAGTGATAAATACGAAACACCGTCTTCTCGTGAACCTATGTACAATACAGTAGATAAATACTTTATTTATCGTACAGACGATGACTTTTTGTGTCGAGATGTAGAAGCAAGAGTAGTGAAGAATAACTTATCTTTTACACTTACTCAAGTTTACGAGGATATTGACGAAGAGAAGTTAAAAGAACAACCTGTTAAAGTACCCTATGGGTATTTAGACGTATTCTTAAACGGTTATGCTTTAATTGAAGGTATTGATTACTTCGTAGACTTTCCTAAAGTCCACATTATCAGCAAAGGCTGTATTGACTTTAGTTTAGAAAAACAAAAGATTACATTTAGAATGTATGGTTTCCCTGATACGAAAAACCACACTACAGTAGACAAACGTACTATTACTCAGTTGACTGGTATTTTAAATGCCAATAGACAAGTAGGTTATGTAAACAATGGTATGCTGTCGAAGAATAATAAATGGGATATTTTGGAAGAAAAGAATCTTTTAGTTAAAGTAGGTAATGGTATTATTGCAAAAGAAGATTTAGGTTTTTCTGAAGATGGTTCAGTTATTCCTAATCGAAGAGATGTGTTAGAAGGTAAACCATACGAGATAGTTGATGTGATTTCTGGTAAACGAGATACTTATCCTAAAGATACTTACCAGTTTAAGAAAAGAAGCTGAAGTATTAGATAAGAAGATTTCCGATTACATGACTATGTTATTACCAGAAACAAGAACAACCACCAATCCACCAATTCATGGATTGTATAAGTTATTCTCTCCTCTACTAAGTCGTTTAATTTACGATTTATCAGAGAATCTGGTTAACTTCCCTAATATGGAATCTAGATATTTAGACCAAGAGGTTATTGACTATATTGAAGCCAATTATCAAGAATTCTTTAAAATTGAACCATCATTTAAACTGGATTTGATTAGCCTGAAACACGTTACAATCCATCCTGTTTATAAAAAAACACTGTTACTGATATTACATATCACCAAATGAGATGGTTAAAACAAGTCGTTCGTATTTATTATCGAAATAGTATTGAATTATCTCATTTTGTAAGAATAGGAGAACAATATGCCTAGTCCAACGGACATCCCAACTAATCTACCTGTGTATGCCAGAAACCATGCTGTGGATACATCAATCGTAGGTATTGACGGTGAACCACCTATTTACGATGATACCCAAACATGGCGTCGCTGGGCAATGCACGATATCTATTTAGGTCGAGAAGGCCATCGTAAATGGATTCCTAAAGTAAATGACTATGTTGAAGACATTAGTTTAGAACCACCTAAAGTTTATAAAGTAATGTCTATTGACCCAACTACACAAGTACCTGAATTACGATTGATTCAATCCAATAAGATTGCAGTTGATGAAATGACTTCTGAAGAAGGACGATTCTTTGCTGGCGGTACATTAGCAACACCTTGTTCACGTCAGATTTTCTACGATAATTCCGTAGCACGTCCTACCTTGAAGATTCCATCGCAGTTCCATATTCAAGGTACAACACCTCACCACGCAGTTGCTTATAAAGGTACAATTGCTGGTCAAGGTGGTTTAGCGATTTCGGCTCGATACGACCAAAGCTTTAACTTTATTGGTAACGAAATCCCATTAATGCCTGTTGCTCAACGTGATTCTAATAATCACACTCAGTGGTATATCCCAGATTTCTACTGTACACATGAGTTAGAAGAAGGTGAGATGATTCTTATCTTGATTTACGATGACCGTGGTGGTTTGTGTTCACGTACTAACTGGATTGTTGAGTATTCAGCACTACTGCGCGATGTATCAGATGCAGATAAGTTTATTAATAACATTTCTCTTGAATCGTTCTATATCGATTCTACAGATGATTCTAATCTTCTGATTCCAGAACAAGTATTGAAAAACTCTATTAACTTAATGGGTAAAGTACATTACTCAGATGGTTCTACCATTACTTATCCAGTAGATGGTAATAAGTTTGAATTACTGTATTTGGATAAAGCTGCTGAATCTGTAGCTTCTACTAAAGGTTCTCTATCTTTAGTATACTACTTAGCAGATAATGAGAAATCAGTGCATGTTATTAATAACAATAATCGACACTTAATTGTACGTTCGTTTAACTATACGATTGTTGAACGAGATGGTGCTTATTCTGTTAAGCTCTATCCTGTACCTAAGTGGATTAATAACGATATTGGTTATCAGCTTGACTGGTACTTATTTACATTAGATAGAAACCAATGGTTGGATGTAACCAATAGTGTATACATTACCCAGAATAGTCCAAATAGAAGCCTAAATGGTAAACTTTTTGGTCCATTGCAACAATTAGATGTTGCTATTGACCTAGGTGTAATTAATAATACATTTAGAGAACATATCCATCCACAAACAGTCGATATTCGTCTATTAAGACCTGCATCCGATGCTTCAGGTGATCGGTTCCTATTAGGTTTTGACGCTTATCAGAATCCAGCTTATGGCGAGAACATCATCTGTCAAGTACGTATTGCTTCTGCTACTGATTATAGATATAATATTTCTTGTGGTCAAACTGTACTAGAAGAATGGTTAGAGAAAGTGTATTACACTACCAAACCACAATATCGTACCAGTCGTGAACCTAATGCGCCAAAACCAAATATGTTTAAGTTAATCATTAAAAACAATGAGTATGAATTCCCAATCCGTAAATGGAATACAGAATTACAAATCAGTGCTCAAGTAACTGCAACAGATGTAGTTAAGGTATTGTTCTTCAGTAGAACTCAAGACAATGATGTCTACTATTCTATTGCACCAATGCCTGTGATTATTACTTAAATATTACTTGAATTATTTTATAATTCAAGCGACTTAGATACTCTGTATCGTAAGTTACCTGAAAGGCGACTTAGGTGTGTTACACCGTAAGTTACTTAAACAATTTTATTAAAAACTACCTTTATATGAAATAGAAAGTAGCTCTCCTATTTCGTGCTCTGTATATAACTCTCCTTTTGAGAATTAGGATAGCATATAGAGGAACTCCGATTCGCACAATGCAGTCATCTGTGTTTTTAATATCTTATACGTAACTTCGGGATAAGTGTAAGGTTGAGAGAACATCGTGCTAGTTAAGATGACGCAGGTATTTTGAAATGCATATTAGCCCATAACCTCTAGTACTCGTAAGAGTACTAGAGGCACTAGGGTTTTATGTCTTATAAAGAATTCCAGTAATCTAAACTATTGATATCAGAAGAATACGTAGTATCGACATTGGCGTTATAGCTACCAAACCAGAACATATCATTTCTACCAAAGTAATTAGCTCTACTACCTAACATCGCTTCAGCACGAATAGAATCTAAACTACCTAAGATATTATCCACAATAATAGGTGATTGTTTCAGCATGTTAATCTTACGGTTTTCTTTCAATTCGTTAATCATGTCAGACATACCAATAATCTTATTACGTTCTTCTGGGTTCAATCGTTGTTCTAATAATCGAATAGATTTCTCAATCTTACTAAATTCAAAAATAATCATCAGTATTATTTAAATCATTATAAAGAGATTCAATCTTATTACGAATATTTTCTTGTTCACGATTATAAGCTAATTTAACTGGGTCTACAGCAGTACCTGCTTCAACAACATCAGATAAGAATCTTTGTTTAATGATATCGTAATAGAATACATTACGAGCATTGAAGATAAACCAACAAGCCAATAACCAGCTAATTACTTGGTCATCATGTTTACCTTTCAAGTGGTCAATACGACCATCTAATACAACAAGCCCTAATAACTCATCTACTAATCTAGAATCTTTAATCTTATCTGCAACAATATCGACAGCACGATATAGTGTTTCATTATACAAGTTATTACGAGTATAACGACCAGTACCTGTAGTCATGTAACCAAATAAAGGTCTGTATTGGTTAGCAATAGACATACGGCTAGGATGTGAATCCATGGTATCAAATCGACGTGGGTTAGAATCACGTTCATTGACGACAATATTAAACACACGTTTAAATGGGTCAATATTGTAACTAGGCAACACCTCGATTAAGTAATCGATAATACCTTGTGCTGAAGACTTATTCTCTGGAACAATCAGTATCTTAGGATAACGTATCATTAAGTCAGCTAACCATTGAGCATAATTGTATAAGTTAACATTATTACAATCAGCACATCCAATGATTTCAAGATTAATTGCATTAACGAAAGTCAATGTCGTAGAGTCACGACCTACATTAGAGCTACTGTCCATACCTACAATAACTGGAACAGTATTCATTAAGTGATTAATCTCATCTTGGTTATAATACCATTTAACAGTTAAACCATTTGTACCAATATCTCGATATACTGGTTCCATTTTACTGTTAGTCATCATTTGTAATTGTTTAGTGGTAAACGGAGATACTTCGTTACCAGAAGTCCAAACATTATAATAATCTCGAAGAGCTGCTTCAGGAGAAACCCTGTTCTCTACAATCTTATTAATCAGCCATTCGTCAGTATAACCCATTTGTCGATGAGAGAATGTTCCTTGGATACTGAATGTACCTGTAATCTTAGCAATTTCAGATTGTGGGTTAGAATCTTTACGAACCATTTTCTCAAATTCAACTATATCTTTACAATCAAGATATTTCTCATCCCATTGAGCAGATTCAGTAAATAACTCATACGCCCATTTACCTTCAGGTGAGTCTTTCTTACCAGCAGTTGTAGTAAAGATAGAACCAGTAAACTTACCTTCACGCATCGCGTCATCTTTTGCCGCGTTCATCGCAGAACCCATGGTAGGAATGGTAATAAAGTTATTCTTACAATAAGCAATCTCGTCACAATGTCGAATTTCTACAGTATCACCACGACCTTTTTTATCTGCATCTTCTACAGAGTCTTGTGCTACAATGGTATTGTAATAGTTACGTCTATCCAGTACAGTAATCGTCTCTTGGTTATTACTGTCTTTCTTAGTCATTCGGTTTAACCATTTTGGCATACGTTCAAATAGCTTACGTAAACGAATCACGTTTTTCACAGCCAATGGTCTATCTTTTGTATATAGTAACATACGTAGACCAGTACTGAAGTTTAGAAGATAAGTCATGAGTACGTCTGTCGAATAAGATTTACCAGTCTGACGTGGTTGAATCAACAAATATTGGCAGTTATTAAAGAATGACCAGAATAAAGAGATATTCGCCCTATTAGCCCTAAATCTATTTTTAATATTACCTTCAGGAGTAGGAGCAATTTCTCTAAAATAATAAAATGGATTAATGGCACATTCAGCAGCAATCCAAATCTTTTGTTCTTGTGTTAGATTAGGGTCGTAAGGGTCTACAAACTCTAAGCGTCTATCGTGTAGTTGTAAATGGAAGTAGTAGTTCTTAATCCCCATCTTTTTTTATAGATGTTTGCTAAATCAATAAACGACTGATTTTTAGTCGAAGTATGGACAATAGCATTAGGATATTTAATCCAGTCTTGTAAAAATAATATCATGATATTATCCTTTAAGTATAAAAGCATATTTCAAAAATATAACCAAATCATCGTATTTACGTACAAAATAGGAATAATACTATCGAGTGTTAACCCCGATAGTATTATTAGTTATTATTGTTTTTGATTCTGGTTATTTGAATATCTAAATAAGCTGAAATCACTGCGTTAATTTGTTTTTCTTCACCTAATAATCTTGATAACAAACGAGGTATATACACAGGTTGTTTCAAGATAGTAGAAAGTAATAGGTAAATCCCAAGATTTAACACAATCAACTCTATAAAGAATAAGATGTTTCTTTTTAAAGAACCACCAACCAGTTCTCTCTAATATAAAATGTTTCTTAGTAACATGAATCTCTAAAGGAAAACCTTCGTAATTAATAATTCTTACATTAGTTTCCCCATTAGGTTCTTCTACTTCCGAGTATATTCTATTACCGAGAAGTAATCCATTATACTAAAACTTTTTGAGAGTAGTTTTTCTATTAGACACATAGTCAGCCTTTCGAATGTGCTCCTATTAGCCGGAATAATAACGCATTGTAAAGGCTCTCAGTACTATATATAACATTACCCCTGTGCGTGTGGCTGCTATTGATGGACCAGATTTAATCTTAGTCGCCCTCTTAACGATTTCTTCCACATCATCGCGGATAGATAATAATAATTCATCAGTACTACGGGAAGATGTATAAACACCTTTCATTTTACTGATTAAACCACTAATGTCAGATTTATTTTTCATCGCATTTCGGTTTTGGTTTAAGTAAGTCAACAAATGAGTCATGATTTTATTAACCACTTCATCAATCTCTAACTTACCTTTATCACCTTTACCATACGAATCACTAATCCAACTTAGTGTACTTCTGAACATAGAAACAGGCATAGTCTTATTAGAACTTTCAATAATAGAAATCAAATCCAGTTTAATAAAACTCGGTTTATCAGGTATAACACCAGCTAGGTAATTACGATAAGTTTCCAAAGCATTTGCCTTATCCTTAAGAACAGCTTCGCCATCCATCTCGATAAATGTAGAAGAAGTACTGTTCACCCTCATCCCAGACTCTTGGACTTGTTTTTGTAAGCCGTAAATGTTTTTAAGTAATGCTTTATTCCTACCTTGTGTATCTGTTAATAGATAACCCACTGATTCACCAGTATTGCGAATATCGTGTTCCATTCGTTGAATCGTTAGTCGGTGAATAGAGTGTTTCATGTCAATAATATCGTCACTTCTGTCTTGTACTACTTTTATCCAAGTACCCTTTTGTTTAATGGCGTATTTATTACTCATTGCCGCCAGTGTTGCTTCAGCAACTTCTTTAGAGCAAGGATAAGGCCAGTGTCTTTGTAGACGAGAAGTGATAAAACGAAATTGTAAGACATTATAGATAGCTGACATTATCTCATTTTTACGCTTTTCATTGATTTTAGAAGACTTGTAGAACATATGGCTTAACCAGACACAACTTAAATTAAATGCATCACCAGCTACTACGTAGTAAACTGGATTAATAATATCATTAAGTCTAGGTAAGAGTTCTTCTTCGTTAATGTTGAGTATTTCATCAAACCAAATACTTCGGTCTGAATTAGTAAATTTAACCACGTAGACACCTGTTAAATTACCGCCAAAGAAAGAAGCATGTTCCACATTCTTGGAAATAAAACTATTCATGTAATGAATAATCTTATCACCTAATTTGTTATCGAAGGACAATTCCCCGCACAAATCATTAAATACATCCTTTACATGTTTATCCATTTTCTGTCCTTTATGTTAAAATGTATTAAATAGTAAAATAAATTAGTCATTCATAACTTTTTAAAATATTTCAAACTTATACTATTCACATGAAAGAGTCGAATCTTTCTACCTTATCTTATTAACTTTTTATAAAGGAAAAACCAAAATGATTAAATTGATTTTTGCAATTGTGATTGCCCTCTTTATCTTCTCACTTCTCGTATGTATTGGCATCTATAAAGTATCAACCAATTACGAGAAATACAAAAAGTTCTTTGAACAAAACAAAAAGTAATTTAGCTATCTGATTACCCTATGGAAAAACCATAGGGTAACCTTATTCTTATTTTTTAAATAAAGGAAATCAAAATGCAACCTATTAACCCATCTAAAATGAATCAAATCGAGCAATACGGAAATAAACAAAAACAACTCAAAGTAAACCCTAACCCAATTCATGAGAAACTCTTTAATGAAATCGTTGACGGTGTAGTTGCCGAAATCATTAAAGAATCTGGTGCTGATAAAACATACGAAGAAAATATTCGTATCTTGGCAGAAACCAATAAAGATGTAACTAAAATCAATGTAGCTACCATCTTTAATTCTGTTAATACAGCTATTGCTAATCCTAAAGATACAGAGCATAAGGATAAATATAAAAGAGCTTTATGCTCTCTATCAACCAAATGTGTTTATCGATGCTATTTTGAGAAAAGTATTCAAAGCAGTAAACGATAATGGTTATACTACTCTGCTTTCTGAAGACCGAAATAGTTACTATCTGGCTGATATGAAAACACTCCGTCCAGTAGCACTCTTCCGTGAACAGAAGACGTACGACCGACCAGAATGTTATAAATCTGCTCATCCATTGGCTTATACTATTTTCTTAACCAATGACAAAAATGAATGGGAATCTATCAAATACGATTTGGTAGATTACAAATTTAAGGAAGGTGATTATGATTTCTATCCAGCGCGTAAAGCAGAAGATATCGACTTGGTTGAATTTAATGGTATGGTGTCTTTGTATACTGACATCAATTATGCTTTTGGTATCATTAAGTATTTCCAGAAATTAATGGAAAAAGTTAATGCTTCTGGTGAAATGGTTCAACCTGATTGGGCTATTGTACCAGTAGACATCGATACACTGAAGTCTAACTATTGGTATAATGACGAAATTAAATTATTCTCTATTAGTGCAGATGATTTGGTGTATCCAGATGGTGATAACTACATTGGCGTAGGTATGGAAAATCTGGAAGGTAATATTGTAGAAGATATTTCAGCTACTGCAGGTAAAGTTACTGCAAAAGCAACTAAGAAATTATCTCTCAAATCTACTACCAAACATGATACCCATACAGATTACGATGTCGTAGTGGTTGAAGTAACCGATACTGATGGTAATGACATCATTAAGATGAATCCAAATGACTTTACCGATGTATTTGGTGAAATAACCACACGTGTGTACGAAACATTCCCTAAAGAAAAAGGACTGGTTAATGCTGAAATTCTTAACCCAGTAGGTGGCGGTAATGTATTCTATATTATCCAACCATATGTTAAAGAAATTGTCCCACATATTGGAATGACACACGATATTGTATCTGGTATTCTTGAACCTCTTCACCATAGTTGTCTGATTGAAAATCTGGTAGAACAAAACAGTGATAAAATCATTGATTTGATTCGTATGTTACCACTCTTGAAACCAGGCACTAAGTTAACTGATATCAAAGAAAACTTACTGTATCGCTTCCATGATTCGTTACATGAAGAATATGTAGGTTTTGGTGGTAGTATCTTAACTGACCTCTATTTGGAATCTGTACCGGCAGCGGAATTACACAATACTAAACATTCTGATATCCAAGTCGATACTAGTCTGTATTGTGTCTATACCATTAATCCAGTAACTGCTGTGAAATATGGTATTGATAACAGTAATGTGATTCGTGCTACCAAAGATATCCCAAGTTTTGATTCTCTCTATGTGATTGCATTTAAAACACATGAAGAAGCACAAGCGTATGTTGATTCCACTAAGAACCCATTACACTACTGCATTGTAGAAGATGTTATTAGCTTTAGCAATGTGGTTGAAGTTAATGGTAAACTCTACACGGAATATAACCATAACTTCTTGGATTATGCTTTTTAATGAAAATGGTGAAAAAAAGCTTTTTATTCGACATGTCTTTTAATTTACTAATCGTTATATAAAATATTTTCAAACCTATACTATTTTACTGAAGGGAGTCAATGTCGATTTCATTCAGTATTTTATTTAAACTTAATCTTTAAAAAGGGAAACCTTAAAATGGCTATTAATGAAAACCGTTAAAAAATCGCTGACGTAGTAGCGGAAAAACACCTGTCTTTCGACGCAGAGACACGCACTCTGAAGACTACTGGCAATGCAATGGAATCTGCACTGGCAGTGATTAACGAGGAAGAAAAAAACTTGGTTTGGATGAAAAACAAATCAAGAATACTTTCCAAGCTTTGAGTCTGTTCACAGCAGGTACTGGTTTGGCTACTGGTGAAGCCGGTATCAAAGAGATGAAGAAAGATAAATCTATTGATGCCCTGACTGCTGAATTCGGTGTGACCAAGCAAGTGAAAGTGAAACACACTGTTTCACGTGACTATGAAGTTACTCCGATTCCTCGTAATGGTGAAAAAGTAGAACCTGTTACTAAACATGGTCACTTGGACACTAAACTGGAAGTTTCCAGTGTTAAAGCTCGTAGCTCTGCTAACTTGGCAGCTGTACGTGACCACTTGTACGCCCAAGGCGAAGAGAAATTGGGTAAGTAACATTTGTATAGTATTCTAGGTAGGAAGCAAACCCTACCTAGAATATTTTTTAATTAAAATGTTTTGCATCTTATATAAAGGAAACCTTAAAATGGCTAAACTCACTAAACA